>Ga0081538_10000476_pt1 | contig 45096 bp, 51 predicted proteins | sample TabmetS5T2R1_FD_71022 | JGI IMG/M metagenome (GOLD analysis project Ga0081538, IMG submission 71022) | Tabebuia heterophylla rhizosphere microbial communities from the University of Puerto Rico - S5T2R1 | ecosystem: Host-associated > Plants > Roots > Rhizosphere ... | reverse complement strand
GCTGCCCGGCACGAGACACCACGGAGGACACCATGACGACCACGCCGGACGATCCGACCACCGCCCTGCCCGGCCGCCCGCCCGTGGTCGACCTGGCCACCTGGCAGGCCGCCCGTGAGGAGCTGCTGGTCCGCGAGAAGGCCCACACCCGCGAGGGCGACGCCCTCGCCGCGGCCCGCCGCCGGCTGCCGATGGTGGAGCTCGACGGGACGGTCGAGGTCGTCGGACCCGACGGCCCGGTCCCGTTCCTGGACCTGTTCCAGGGCCGCGACGAGCTCGTGGTCTACCACTCCATGTGGTACGACGGCGCGCCGCACCAGGGTCAGTGCGAGGGCTGCACCTTCAACCTCTGGCAGATGAAGGACACCGTTTACCTCAACGCCCGCGGCGTCTCGTTCGCCGTCCTGACCTCCGGCCCGTGGGACGAAGTGGCTCCCTACGTCGAATTCATGGGTTACACCCAGCCCTGGTACTCGGTGCGAGGCGTGGAGGCGCCCCTCCTTACAGAAGAAGGGCACATCATCTGTTACCTGCGCGATGGCGACCGCGTGTTCCTCACCTACTCCACGACGGGCCGGGGCAACGAGCCGGCCGACGGATCCATGGGCCTGCTCGACATGACGCCCTACGGCCGCGGTGAGGCATGGCAGGACAACCCCGAGGGCTGGCCCGAGGGCCGCGACGCCTGCTGGTACTGGCGCTCGGACGCGCACGGGAACGCCACCTGGGGCCCGACCAGCCGCCCTGTGCCGCAGTGGACCCGCCCCGGTGCAACACCAGTGGATACCCTCGGCCGGCACAGCCACCACCACTGACGGGCCTTCGAGTGTCGTGAAAGGGTTTAGGTGCCGCGCTGAACCTCTGGACGACGCCGCCGGCCCGGACGCTCGGTCGGTCTGCTGGTCGCCTGGCCCCTCCGACCGTGGTGCATGCCGCGGACCATGCGGATCTCCCGCACCCCGTTTTCGATCTGGGCAGCCCCATCGGCAACGAAGCCGTGCTTGCGGTAGAACGCCTGTGCGCGAGGGTTCGGGTCGGCCACCCACAATGCCGCCGACTCATCGGGATCGACGACCGCCTCCAGTAGCGCCCGCCCAGCACCCGTGCCGTGGTCGGCTGCATTCACATAGAGGACATACAGCTGCCTCGCCCATGCCGCCCCGGTGTCCAGGGGCGGGCCCGACATGGCAATCCCGACCAGCTCGCCATCCCGCTCGGCGACAGCCACGCGGTTATCGCGATAACGCTTGTCGGTCAACGCGGCAGTCCAAAACCGCTCCCGAGCAGCCAGGAAACCCGGGTCATCGAGGACTGCATCCGACATGAGCCCTCGATAGGTCTCCTGCCAGGACCGGACGTTCACGCGCGCCATCTGCGCGACGTCCCCGGCCCGGGCCGGCCGAACCGTCAGCGAGGAACTCACCGCTGAATCGTAGGCCGCCAACCGCCGCCCGCCGCACGGAATAAATCTCACGCAGACAGGTCTGCCGCACATCGCGCTGCTTACCTGCACCCGGTCGCGGTGTCCGACCGGTGTGGTGGTAGTAAGACGAGGTGGTGATGAGCTTCGGACTCGACATAGCGCAGCACCGGGTCAGCTTCGACGAAGTCATTGACCGAGCCAGGCTGGGCGAGCAGTTGGGATTCACCGGGGTTTGGGGGTTCGACCATTTCAAACCCATGTACGGTCAGGGGCCCGGTGAGTGCTTCGAAGGCATGACCACGCTGGCCGCGTTGGCCGGTGCCACCTCGACCGTGCGACTGGGATTGCTGGTGACCGGCGTGACCTACCGGCATCCGTCGGTCTTGGCCTGCCAGGCGATAACCGTCGACCACATCAGCCGCGGCCGGCTCGACGTGGCCCTCGGTGCGGCCTGGGCGCAGGAGGAACACGACGAGCTGGGCATCGAGTTCCCACCCACCGGTCAGCGGTTCGACCTGCTCAAGGACACGCTGGAGATCGTGACGCGGCTGTTCACCGGTGAGCAGGTGTCCTACCAGGGACGGCGGGTTTCGCTGCGGAATGCCCAAATGCGGCCAGTACCGGTTCAGTCACCGCGACCACCAATCTGGATCGGCGGCCGCGGACCGAAGAGGACCCTGCCTCTCGTGGCCCGGTACGCCGACATGTGGCACACCCACCTCGACGGCGACTATCCCGAACTGTCGCGGCGCGTCGACGTCCTGGCTCGGAAGGAAAGCCGCGATCCGGCCGACATCGGTCGGGCAGGGTCGCTCTCGCTGTCCGAGCCGTGGCCCGAGGTGCGCGCCGCCATCGAGCGCAATTTCGATCGAGGGATTGGTTATCTCGTGTGCGGCTGGCCCAGTGAGGGAGCCGATCGGGTGATCGAGTTCGCCGAGACAGTGGCGCCGGACTACCGCTCCTGAGCGAGGGGAGCCATAAATCCGCCTCCTAACCTCTGGTCTCGCTCAGCTCGCCGCTCCCGTGGTACCCAGCGGGCCGTCAAGCACGGTGGGCACGTACTCCAACAGTTGGAGCCCGCCCTCGAACGTGCGGCTTTCGACCAGGTCGAGCCGGATGTCGGGATATCCGTCGTAGATCCGATCTTGGCCGGTCGCACCGGTGATGACCGGGAAGACGACCACTTGGAAGCGATCCACCAGTTCGGCTTTGATCAGCGATCGGCACAGACTCACACTGCCCAGCGTGCGCATTTCGATGCGGCTGTCTTCCTTCATCGCTCGCACGGCTTCCACCGCGTCCCCGGTGACCAGTCGGGTATTGGCCCACTCCAGCGGCTCGGTCAGGGTCGAGGAGAAGACCACTTTCGACAGCGGGGTCAGCGCCTGGTCGACCCCTTCCTCGCCGCTTGCGGCGAATTGTGCCATCAGCCGGTAAGTCGTCGCTCCCATTAGAACGGTGTGCTCGGGCTGTTCGCCCAGCCAGCCGAGATACTCGGCGCTTTCCATGCCCCACCAACCTGGCCAGCCCTCAGCGGCTCCGTAGCCGTCGAGCGAGGTGATGAAGTCGACCATGAGTGTTGCCATCGATTCCTTCCGTCCAAGTGGGGGGGCCGTTTCTCCACGCTAGAACGCGATCACCTTAAGAGTGAGTTTCCTCACTTAGCGCTTCCTGAGCTTCTTACCAGAGCACACCGTGGCCTATCTTCAAACCTTCAGACCAGTGCTCCTGCTGGTATTACTCACGAGGTGACGTCATGACTGCCCTTAGCGAATCCGGCCTACAAGCAAAGGGTCCTGCATCGACCCCCACCCCGCCGACCAGCCACCGACGCCTGCTGACCTGGGTGGCCGAGGTCGCCGAACTCACCGAGCCGGAAGCTATCTACTGGTGCGACGGCTCCGAGGCGGAGTGGGCGCAGCTCACCGACACCCTGGTGGAGACCGGCACGTTGATCCGGCTCAACCCGGACGCTAAGCCCAACTCTTTCCTGGCCCGGAGCGACCCCGACGATGTCGCTCGGGTCGAGGACCGCACCTTCATCTGCTCGGCCGAGCCCGACGACGCCGGACCTACCAACAACTGGGTAGCGCCGACCGAGATGAAGCAGGTCATGACTGATCTGTATCGCGGCTGCATGCGCGGCCGGACCATGTACGTGGTGCCGTTCTGTATGGGACCGCTTGACGCTGAGCAGCCAAGCTTCGGAGTAGAGATCACCGATTCCCCGTATGTGGTGGTCAGTATGAGAATCATGACCCGGATGGGCCGTGCCGCGCTGCACGCCATGACTGCGCACGGGGAGGCCGACTTTGTGGCCTGCCTGCACTCGGTGGGTGCGCCGCTCCAACCAGGGGAGGCCGACGTTCCCTGGCCGTGCAATGAGGTGAAATACATCAGCCACTTTCCCGAGGAGCGGGCGATTTGGTCGTACGGCTCCGGCTACGGCGGCAACTCGCTGCTCGGCAAGAAGTGCTACGCGCTGCGGATCGCCTCAGTCCTCGCGCGCGACGAAGGCTGGCTCGCTGAGCACATGTTGCTCATGAAACTGACCTCACCGGAGGGGCGGAGTTACCACATCGCGGCCGCTTTCCCCAGCGCTTGCGGGAAGACCAACCTAGCGATGCTGCGTCCGACCCTGCCTGGCTGGACCGCGGAGACCTTGGGCGACGACATCGTCTGGATGCGGTTCGGCGACGACGGCCGGCTGTACGCGACCAATCCCGAATACGGACTGTTCGGCGTGGCGCCCGGCACAAGCTCGCGGACGAACCCCAACGCCCTTGCGACAATCGACCGCGGCAACTCCATCTTCACCAACGTGGCGCTCACCGACGACGGTGACGTGTGGTGGGAAGGCATGACACAGGAACCACCGGCGCATCTGACCGACTGGCGTGGCAAAAGCTGGACACCGGAGGAGGCCACCGGCCCGGCTGCCCATCCGAACAGCCGGTTCTGCACACCCCTGAAGCAGTGCCCGATCCTCGCGCTGGAGTATGACAATCCGGCCGGAGTCCCGATCGACGCCCTCATCTTCGGTGGGCGTCGGGCGGACACAGTGCCACTAGTGGCCCAGGCCCGGGACTGGTCACACGGGGTCTTCATGGGCGCCACGTTGTCCAGCGAGACCACCGCAGCCGCGACCGGAGCGGTCGGGGTAGTGCGACGCGACCCGATGGCGATGCTGCCGTTTCTTGGATACGCGGCCGGTGACTACTTTGCGCACTGGCTTCAGTTGGGCGCAGAGCACCGAGAAGGCATGCCGGCCATCTTTTACGTGAACTGGTTCCGTCGGTCAGCCGCCGGGGACTTCCTCTGGCCGGGATTCGGCGAGAACAGCCGGGTACTCAAATGGGTAGTCGAGCGCCTGGAGGGTCGGGCGCAGGCCGTCGAGACGCCGGTCGGCTTCGTACCTTCGCCTACCTCGCTCGACATCGACGGCCTGAACCTGCCGCCCGAGGCGCTCGAGACCGTGCTCACCGTAGATGCCGAGGAGTGGCGAGCCGAGCTGGCATTGATTGAGGACTGGTTCGCCAAGTTGGGCCCGAGGCTGCCCGCCGCACTCCGTACCGAACTCGACCGCCTGGCTGACCGCTTCGACGGCGTTGCATCCGAAACGGTCAGGCCGCGGCTTGATTAGTTCCCCAGCGTCCCGGCCCGCGCCGACAGGGTCACGGTCGATGGCCCCAGACGAGATCGACGTTTTCAAAGTGACCGCCCGGCGAGGCCGGACTGCTTGACTTTTTTCCAGCTTTCCGCCCTAGCGCAGAATCCCTAGCAGCGGGCGGGCCGGTGCAGCGCGATGAGCCGTGCCCGTCGTCGTGACACGGTTCCGGATAATCGAGTTCTGGAACCACATCGCTTGTGATTGAAAAGGTGACCTCGATGCCGAACGACGTACCACCTATCACCGAGGACGACCGTGAAGCGACCGTTACGCGCCTGCAGGAGGCATTCGCCGAGGGACACATTTCGCATGCGGAGATGGACGCGCACCTACAAGCGGTCCTGACCGCCAAGACCCGAGGTGAACTGGCTCCGGTCCTCGCCTCGCTGCCAGACACCAACACGGGTCGAACTCGCATTCTGGCCGGCAAGAGCGGCCGGTTCCGTCGACGCGGCGCGTGGCGAGTACCCCGAGTTCTCAAGGTCGAGTCCGAATACGGCAAGGTCGACCTTGACTTGTCCCAGGCAGTCTTTGAGAACCCGGTGGTTGATATCGAGCTGCAGCTCCGCTTCGGCAGGGCAAGGATCACCTTGCCCGACGGTGCCGTTGTCGACATGGACGACCTGAGCACGGTCTGGAAACAGCCGATCTACAAGGCCCCGCAGCGCTTCGAGGCTGGCGGACCGCGGATCCGGATCTCCGGCAGCATGGAGTATGGGCGATTGAAGATCCGGCACAAGGCGCACTAATGACTTTCGCGCTCGTCACGGCTAGTGACCAATCCGCACCAGAAGGAATCTCCGGTTCCCGAACACCGGTGGTGTCTCGAGCGCACAACTAAGACTGAATGAAACGAGCACGAAGGAGGAGATGCCGTATGAAGACCCAGCCAATTGTCTCGCCGCAGGAGTGGGAGGCCGCGCGTGAGGCGCTGCTCGTCAAGGAGAAGGAGCTGACCCGCGCCCGTGACGCGCTGGCCGCCGCGCGTCGGCGGATGCCATGGATGGCCGTGGAGAAGGACTACCGCTTCGAAGGACCCAACGGACCGGTCAGCCTGGCGGACCTGTTCGAGGGCCGCAGGCAGCTGATCGTCTACCGCGCCTTCTACGCGCCGGATGTCACCACTTACCCGGAGTCGGGCGGCGCCTACCCGGAGCGGGCCTGTGTCGGCTGCTCCTTCGGTGCCGACCAGGTCGCACACCCGGCCCATCTGAATGCGCGCGACACCACGCTCGTGTATGTCTCGCGCGCCCCCCAGGTCGAGATCCAGGGCTTGAAGGAACGCATGGGCTGGGAACTCATCCCCTGGTACACGCTCACGGACGACTTCGACAAGGACTTCGGCGTGGACGAGTGGCACGGGCACAACGCCTTCATCCGTGAGGACGATCGGATCTTTCGCACCTACTTCATCAACGCCCGCGGCGACGAGCAGATAGGCACCACCTGGAGCTATCTCGACATCACCGCGCTCGGCCGTCAGGAGCAGTGGGAGGACTCGCCCGAGAGCTACCCGCAGACTCCGCCGTACCAGTGGTGGAACTACCACGACGCTTACGGCGAGAACGCCTGATCGCCAAGGTCGGGTACGACGGTAACGTCTGATCGATGTTCGACGGTTTCCATCTGGACCATGTGGAGGTAGGCGAAGTCTCACTACGGGTCAGGTACGGAGGCGTTGGATCACCGGTCGTGCTGTTGCACGGTCATCCCCGTACCCACACGACCTGGCATGAGGTTGCCCCAAGGCTTGCCGAGCACCATCGGGTCGTGACGCCCGACCTGCGCGGATACGGCGGTTCGACGCTTCCCCCGGATGCACCCGACCATGCGCAGTCGAGCAAGCGCCCGATGGCCCGCGATGTCGTACGGCTGATGTCACAGCTCGGCCACGACCGGTTCGCCGTGGTCGGACATGATCGCGGCGCTCTGGTCGCGTTCCGCACGGCGATGGACCACCCCGAGGTGGTATCGCACCTAGTGATCATGGACAGCTTGCCGGTCATCGAGCACCTGGAGCGTACGGATGCCGCCTTCGCGCGCGCCTGGTGGCACTGGTGGTTCCTCGGGCAGACCGACAAGCCGGCGGAGCGCGTGATCTGCGCCGATCCAGATGCCTGGTACCAGACCGCAGGTCCAGCCGCGCTGGGCGAGGGTAATCATGCCGATCTCTGGGCAGCCCTGCACAACCCGGCGGTCGTGCACGGCATGTGTGAGGACTACCGGGCCGGCTTGGGCATCGACCGCGACCACGACGAAGCCGACCGGGCTGCCGGACGCCAGATCATGTGTCCGGCACTGCTCATGGAGTCCGCTAAAGATGACCTGGACATCCACGGGGACCCGGCCGCGATCTGGGCTACCTGGCTCGCCGGCCCACTACGTCATTGCATCATCGACTGCGGACACCATCAGGCGGAGGAGGCCCCCGCCTCGGTAGCCGAGGCCTTGCTGAGCTTCCTTTCACTGAGCAAGTAGCTTCCACGCATCCGCCAACCGCACCACACGGAGCGAGCGTCACCTGGCGTACGGGCGAGCGTCTGCGTCAGGCAGCCGGCCGTCGATTGAGCTGCTCGACCATGCGCTCCGCCTTCCGTAGCGCTCTGCGGAGCGTCAGCGCATAACGGGTCGGGCCCCAGACATAATCCGTCTCGTTGAAGATGCCCGAATCGCCGCAACTGTGGGACCGGTGTCTGGTTTTGATCTTGCAAGGCCCGTGGCGCCAGGTGATCAAGGCCTCCCACTCGTAGCTGTGGCCAGGGCCAACCCGTGGTTTCGCCGCGCTCATCGCGAATCTGCGTGGTACCAGAACATGGCAGTTAGCGTCACATCGGTTGATGATCGTCACGCGATTCTGCGGGAAAGGGTGGGTGAACTTTGGATCTGGACCGTCAGATTTCGCTCGCGACCTCATCCCACTCCCGCAGCGTCCAGGCCTTGACCACACCCTCGTTGACGAACGGGTCGTCACGGACGAACTCCTCGGCGGCTTCCCGGGATCCAAACACTGCCATTGAACCCTCGGCCTGCGGGTCGCCGAACGTGCCGACGAGCAGGAGGTCCCCACGGTCGCGGAACTCCTTGAGCCGGGCCAGGTGCCGCGGATAGACCGGCGGTGCCTTGGACATGACGTCGTCGGCGGACTCGTAGAACACCACGTACCTCTGCACTGGCTCCTCCATGATCAGGCCTTCAGTATTTGTGACTTCTGACATTGTGGCGGGTGCGCACCGTGCCGAAGGGCAGCCTCAAAGGCCGATACGACAGCATGCGATCACCGGCCCTCCGCAAGCAAACATCTTCGGCGCTTTCGGCTCAGGGCCGCACATGGTTGTCACAAATCCGAGCCAACGAACACGACCGTATTTATCCGATGGCTTGCTTGCTGAGGGCGAGGGTGCGCTGAAGTGCGATGGCCACGTGCCGGTGTCCAATGGTCTCGTAACCGATGACGGGCACAAGTGGCGCGAGCATGAGTAGGACGAGGCAGACCGCCATCGGCGCACCGATGGTGGCAAGGATCACGGGAAGCACGAGCACGGCCGCCGTACCGCCGAGCAAGATGACGTGGAAGGGATCAACTGCACGGACCAGGTACGCATACAGCGCAAACAGGGCGAGCATAAACACGGATACGGGCACCGCCACCGTCAGAACAGTGGCGGCAGCGCTGATGTGCGCCTCATGGCCGATGTAGTACGCAGCGACATGCAATCCGGCCCCTGTGGCAGCGATCGAGCCGAAGATCAACAGATGACCATACCCCCATGGGAATGCCCGCTCGCGGTGCACGTGCAGCACCTCCGCCGCCGGAACCGTGAAGTAGGTCCACCACAGCCCAAACGTCAGTCCAGTGCCAGCGACCGCGACTAGCACAGCGCCCCGGCTCCACCCCTGGGATTCGACCACGGCGCCTAGCGAGGCGACTGTGCCGATCACACCCTCGCCCAGGGTGATGATCGTCAGCAGGGCATAGCGCTCCACGATGTGATGTGCGTGCCATGGGATGCCGCCCCAGCGGCGCTCAGCAATGACCGGACCCGCCATCTCGATCAGCGTAAGCAACGCAGCCCAGGCGAAGAATTCCCCGACGGTCGAGTCTGCCAGGATCAGCAGGAGGATCCAGCCGAGCTGCGCGACACCGATCGTGACGGCATAGGTGTGGCAGGCGCGGCGCCGGGGCGGATCCTGCCGGGCCGCGCGCAACCACAAGAAGACCACCGCGACCCGCATTACCACGTAGCCGGCGACCATGACGCCGTTGTCGACGGGCTGGCCTTGATCGATCGAGTGGAACACCTGCGGGAGCCCCAGCGCCAAGATGATCACGCCGACCATCTGCACCATCGTGGCAAGCCGGAACACCCAGTCGTCGGTGTCGTACGCCGAGGCGAACCACGAGAAGTTGATCCATGCCCAGCAGATTGCGAACGTGGCCAAGCCAAAGGCGGCGAAGCCGGCGGCAAAGTGGCCTTCGGCCAGCAGGTGTGCAAACTGTGCGCCGGCCACGCCAAACGCCACCACGAAGGTGAGGTCATAGAGCAACTCAAGCGGCGTCGCCGCCCGGTGCCGCTCATTTGGGTCGCGGCCTGACATCACTTGAAGACGATGTGCTCGAGTCTGCTCAGGAATTGTCATCGCTGGCACCTGATCCGATAAGACGAGCCACAGTCGTCATGATCAATCCCTCCTGTCAAACAAGTCCATAACTCTGCGGCCGTTAAGGAAGATCACGTTCTTCTCAGCGGCGAGGTGATCACGGGTTGGGAGCAGCGCCGGGCTCACGTGTTAGGCCGCGGAGAGCGCTCCGCGCGAAATATGTCAGGAAGCGTGCTCGGCGGCGGCTCGCTTAGCGCGGGTGAAAGCGTCGCCGCGAATCGAACTTGCCAGTTTCAGGGTTTCAAATGTGGAGATGCGGAGGACTCCAACCATGTCGGCTGCTTCGACTTGCAAGGTGGTGAGGTCCGACCAGAGCCGAAGAGGATTCCCGCGGTGTTGACGTTTGATGCCGGTCAGCACTAGGGCTTCGGCGCCGTCTTCGCTGGTCTGGAGCCGGTAGCGCATGGCAACATCACCGGCGTCGGGGAAGAGTTCGAGCGTGCCGGTGACTGGACGCGGCGTCGCAAGTCCCTCAATGTCGACAGTTCCGGACAGCGCGACAGGATGGCTCGCGTCACGCAGAAACGGCGCCCAGCCGGCGATATGAGCATCAAGGGTGAACCGAGCAGCACGGCTAATGCCGTTGACTCCCAGCGAGCCGGCCATGGTCTCGCGGAATCGGACGCCGTTGCCTGACCGCTGCCGCCGCTGGGTCGACATCAGCTGCATGGCTCGGTCCTCTGGTACGTCTGAGGGTTTGACGTCCTTCATCTCCGGCGCCTCCCACCGTTGATCGCCGATGATGCGGCGAATGGCTCGTTCGACGTTGCGTTCGGCCATCGCCAGAATCGACGCGGAGGGATTTACGCCGGTGGCGCTGGGAACGGCGGCGCCGTCGATGACATTCCTTCAACCCGGCTACGCGTAGCCCGGCCTGCGCCAATCGGGCGACCGCCACCGCACCGCCGAAGCCGCTACCCACCACGATGGCGTCAAAATCGCCGCCCTGGTCCACTGGTCAAGTCTGCAACGAGTTCCGGCCAGCCAGCGTCCAAGCCGCCCAGCCACCACCACCGCTGAATGTGCGCTCAGCTTGTCGGGAATGCGGGGCGATGGCCCACTGCGACGTTGAAGTCCGTGTAGTCGGGCAGGTCGATGGCGTCGGCCTTACTGAAGATACGCTCCATCACGGCTTTCAGTGGCCAACGCTGCGACCAGCGCATCGATGCCCAGCCCAGAGTGATACGAAGCCTGTTCTGTGGTGCGTACCCGTCCGCACCACCCGGAGGAAGTTCTTGGCCTTGGCCGACATACGGGCGCATCCGGCTCTCGTAGCGGTCCAAGGCATGCTGGAGGGCGGCGTCATCGGTCGTCCTAATGGCCGCCGCTGCGAGCTCTCCAGCCAAGATGTAGGCGCCCACGAGCGCCAGGCTGGTGCCGAGTCCGCTCAGCGGGCTCGGGCAATATCCGGCATCGCCGAGCAGTACCACGCGGCCTCGGGACCACCGGTCCAGTTGGACTTGCCCCATCGAGTCGAGGTAGAAGTCGGGTGCAGTGCGGGCGGCTTGCAGCAGTCGCGACGCTTCCCAGCCGACATCGACGAAGTAGCGCTCCAGCATGTCGATCTGGCTGTCGATGTCGCCTCGCTCGAACGATTCGGTCGATCGAACGCTGAGTGCAGCCTTCTGTTCGGTTTCTAGCCGGCCGGGCCGGATGGAGATCACGCGCCCCCGGGGAGCGTTGAACATGAGATACCAACCGTCCAGTTCGATCTCGGCGGGGACTGTGAACCACGCGTTGAGTAGACCCAAGGAGTGGAGCGCCTCCGGCTGCGCTCCGAAGGCTAGCCTGCGTGTCACCGAATGCAGGCCGTCGGCACCGATAACAAGATCAAATCTGCGCGGAGCGGCCTTCTCGAAGGCGACCAGGACGCCGTTCGGGTCTTGCTCGAGTACGGTGATCGTGTCGTCGAACAGATAGCCAACCCCAGGCTGCGCTGCTTTATAGAGGATCGCCGCCAAGTCGCCACGGAGAATCTCATCGTCAGAGACGATCCCTCGCCCGCCGAACGCTTCGACTGGCATCTCGGCACGGTGTCGTCCGGAGGAGTCGACCCAGGCGATGCCTCGCTGGGTGATGGTCATGGCACGAATCTGGTCCAGCAGGCCCATCCGATCCACGACGGTGCGGCCGGCACCACGCAGATCAACAGTCTGTCCTCCTGGGCGCGGTGTGGACGCGCGCTCTACAACAGTGACACTGAATCCAGCCTCGCGTAGCCAGTACGCAACTGCAGTGCCGGCTATGCCAGCGCCGGAAACGAGGATTTCTTGAATGCTCATGGCGATAGCGTACTTCGTACAGATGCACTAGTTCAAGCGTAGAATCTAGGAGCGAACTTGGAATCTGGAACAAAATGCACTAGTGCACAGGGGATGACAACAATGATTGTTGCCTTGATGAGCAGCAATGTTGCGGCAATCTAGTGCACTAGTGCATGCTGAGGAGATGAGAAAGCTGGGAGCCAAAGGTTCGGCCGAGATTGCCGCAGAGATTCGCCATCAGATCCAATCGGGTGAGCTTTCGGCAGGCGATCGAGTTCCCTCCACCAGAGAGATCATTCGGCGTTGGGGCGTCGCTATGGCCACCGCCTCAAAGGTGTTAGCAGTGCTGAAGGATGAAGGGCTGGTACGTACCCGGCCCGGGTTGGGCACTGTGGTCGCGCGGCCAGGGCCGTCGCGCCCAAGAGCGAGCGCCCGGGTCCGGAACACAGAAGACGCGTTGACTCAGGAACGCATCGTGGCTGCGGCAACCGATGTCGCCGATCAGGAAGGTCTCGGTCAGCTGTCGATGCGCCGGGTGGCGGTCGAGCTTGATGTAGCCACAATGTCGCTGTACCGCCACGTCAGGGACAAGGACGACCTGATCACTGCGATGGTGGACGCCGCGTTCGCTGAGTGGCAGGTGCCACAGTCAAAGGCTGGCGACGACTGGCAGGAGGCTCTCGCCGATGCGGCGCTGAGATTCTGGCAAATCTTCCGCAGGCATCCCTGGCTCGCGGCGGCGTACTCCCTGACTCGGCCGCTGATTGTGCCCAGCGGCCTGGGCTACAGCGAGCACGTACTTGCCATATTGCTGGATCGCGGATTGCAGCCGACGACGGCGTTCTCGATGCATTTGATCTTGTTCAATTACATCCGCGGCTTCGCCACCAGCCTTGAGATGGAGGCGACAGCCGAAGCCGACACCGGAGTAACGGCAGATGAGTGGATGGATGTCCAAAAGCCAGTATTGGATGCCCTCTTGGCTGATCAAGACCTGCCGGCGTTCCGGGCCGTCCTGGAATCGTATGAGCCTCGGGGCTTTGACCTGGACCTCGATGAACTCTTCGCGACCGGGCTGGGATACCTACTGAACGGATTCCATGCTGCGACCTGATACGCCAATGACTCATGTGTAGCCGCCCCTCCTAATGCCGCGCGCCGGCCCGGCGACGCATCGTCTCGCCCGAGTCCTTCTTCCTGAGGACGGCGGGTCGCCTGATTTACTGCACCTTTGTTTCGGGCCAGCCGAGCATCATGGGCTACTAGGGCGATCTGCAAGCAGGCTGTCCGAGGCACCCTCGCCAAGGAGTTCCTCGATCAATGCAAAACCGCCGACCACGCCGCCGTCGTGCCCTAGCCGCCGTCGCGACGGTCACTGCTGCGATTGGTGTGCTCTGGCTGGCGCTCCGGGACACGTCGGCGGTCGGTCACTTCACCTCGGCTGCGGCGAAAGATCGGTTCGTCACCGCCTACGACCGAGCGATGGCCGACCTGCCGCCGCCAGAGCAGGCTCTCGACGTCCGGACGAGCTTCGGTGTCGTCCGGGTCTACCGATTCGCCGGCGCCGGGCCCACCAAGGCTCCACTCGTGCTACTTCCAGGCCGGGCGTCCGCCTCGCCAGTGTGGGCCGACAACCTGCCCGCCCTGCTCAAAATTCGCAGTGTCTACACCATCGACCTGCTCGGCGAGCCCGGCCTGAGCATCCAAGACCGCCCCATTACAAGCGACGCTGACCATGCTCAATGGCTGCATGAGGTACTCCTCCAACTTCCGGAACCACGCGTCCACCTGGTCGGGCTTTCCATCGGCGGTTGGACGACGGCGAACCTGCTTCTCAACCAGCCCAGTAAGGTGACGAGCGCCACGCTGCTCGACCCCGTCTATGTCTTTGGCGACCTGTCGCTCGAGGCGATCCTGCGCTCCATCCCTGCTAGCGTCCGCTGGTTCCCGAAGGCCTGGCGAGATGACTTCGCGAGCTGGACTGCCGGCGGAGCGCCCGTCAAGGACGTGCCCGTCGCGCAAATGATCGAGGCCGGCATGCAAACCTACGCACTCCACCTGCCCGCTCCCAGCCGGATCCCGGAGGACCGCATCGCGGGCATCCGCCAGCCGGTCCTGGTCATCATGGCCGGCCGATCCCCAATGCACGACTCTGCCGCCGCAGCAGATCTCGCCAGTCGCAGCCTCCAGCATGGGACGGTTCGCATCTATCCCGAGGCCTCCCACGCCATTAACGGCGAGTACCCCGGCGAGATCGCCGCAGACGTCGACGCCTTCCTGGCGGGAGCCGAGTAAGCCGTACGCTGGGGCCGCATCTCGCGGACGGATGACGTCGACCGCCAACTTTCATGTCGCCGGATGTGGAGAACCTTGTGGACCCGTGTTTCGTCCTGGCCGGTGGCGGTGGGATACCTTCAGCCCGCGTTGACGCGTCCAGCGCGGAGTCCGGCGGGCCCGGTGACCGGCCCGGTTCCGCTGGGCCATGCACATCCCCGTCCGGCCGCTCGGTTTGGCGTCGAGTACGCCGCCAGAACTGGAGCTTGCTCTCCTCCCGACCACGGTGCCGAGCTTGCCCAGGAGCGACTGACCGCCGTCAGCGTACTCTGGCGGGACACCTCATTCTGAGCAGGATGAGCCGATGAGTTTCCTGAGCCGAGCCTATGGCGTGCGGCCCAGCCGCCGGTACCCGATGCGGGTTCATCGCGACCTGGTGATCCCGGCCGGCGACGGAGTGCCTCTGCTGGCGAACCGCTTCTACCCGGTCGGCATCGACCGACCTCCGCTTGTGCTTCTCCGGAGCCCGTACGGCCGCGGCGTGGCGCTGGACCGGATGCCGCAGTTGTTGGCCGAACGGGGCTACCAGGTGCTGTATGTGAGTCTGCGCGGAACCGACGGTTCCGGTGGAGAGTTCGATGGATTCACTATTCACCCGGCCGACGCTGACGGCACGCTGTCGTGGTTGCGTGAGCAGTCGTGGTTCGGTGGCGCGCTGGCCACGTGGGGGGCGAGTTACCTGGGTTATGCGCAGTGGGAGCTAGCCGCCCGCGAGATCCCGGAATGGAGGATCGCGGTCATCCAGGACGCGCCGTCGGAGTTCGCTCATCAGTTCATGTATCCAGGCGGCGGATTTGCGCTGGGCAACGCTCTGGGCTGGGTGCAGATCGTCGATCGCATGTTTCGAGCCCACGGTGGAATGGCCCGCCAAATCCTCGGCGCGTTCACCGGCCCAAGGTCGATGCGCCGCGCGGTAGCGACACTACCCGTCGCCGACGCCGACATCGCGCTGACCGGGCGGCGCGTGCGATGGTTCCAAGAGTGGATCAGTCACGGCCCGGACGACCCGTACTGGCAAACGACCGATCACCGCAGCAACGTCGGCCGGATGCCGCCCGTGGTGTACCTGCAGGGCGGTTGGTACGACTTCTTCCTCCGCGGGATGCTCGCCGACGACGCCGCGTTACGAGCAGCCGACCGCCAAGTCCGCTTGCTGATCGGGCCCTGGACACACGGGCGCGGCCTCTATACCCGCACCGGAATGCGTGATGCGTTGGCCGCCCTGGACTCGGTATTCACAGCCGGGACACAGCCGTCGGGCGTGCGGGTGTTCATTACTGGCTCTGATCACTGGGTCGACCTGCCCGACTGGCCCCCGCCCGCCCACGAAACCGCCTGGTATCTCCATCCGGCCGGCCGGCTCAGCAATCAGCCAGCTTCCGTGGGCCCTCCGACCCGGTTTCGCTACGACCCGGCGGACCCTACCCCGTCCGTTGGTGGTACGACCGTGGGATTTTCCGCAGGCGCAGCCGACAACCGCCGCCTCGAAGCCCGACCGGACGTTCTTACCTTTACCAGCGACCCGCAAGCCGCCGATCTCGAGGTGATCGGCCAGGTGCGGGTTCGCCTTTACGTGCAGGCCTCGGTCGCGAACATTGACTTGTATGCCCGCCTCTGCGACGTCACCCCACGCGGCCGGTCGATCAACATCTCGGACGGGATCCTGCGCCTCGCCGATGCCACAGCGGCCACCGCGCAACTGGTCGAGTTCGATCTCTGGCCCGTCGCGCACGCGTTTCGGCGTGGCCACCGGATCCGGCTGCAGGTCTCCGGCGGTGCCCACCCCGCTACGGACGCAGCCACGGCACCTCAGAACCGTTCGCCACCAGCACACGCCTACAGGCCAGCGACCGCACAGTGCTCCACGATGCCCAGCACCCCTCCGCAGTGTGGCTAGCCATGCACGGTTGACCTCCAGTGACACCTGCGGCCGGATTCGAGGGAGTCCTCGTCAAAGGGCGTCACGGCGGGGCCGTGTGAGCGCTACCACCGGCCGAGCGGATGTCATCTGCCGCAGCATCGAGGGTGGCCTGCCCGGCCATGCGCATCCGGCGACGTGGTCCGCCGCCCGCTCCCGGCCGGGTGGGTCAGCCGGCCTCGAGTTGCCTCGGCAGCCTGAACCAGTCGAACACCTCGCTGTCGAACGTGACGATTTCGGCGATCAGGCGGCCCTCGATGCGCAGCACGTCCATCGAGAAGGCTTCATAGGTTGCAGCCCCGGGACGTCGCAGGTACATCGCCACTGCCGGCTGGCCGTTGGCCATCGTTGTTCGGCACTTCCAGTCGGCGTAGTCGCCCCGGCCGAAGCCACCATCAACCCAACCCTTGACGGTCTGGTCCCGACCGACCCAGACCCCAGGCTGCGGCGGCATTGCGAAGTGCAGGTCCTCGCGGAGCAGCGCGCTCAGCCCGTCGATATCGAGGCTCTCGTGGGCCCGGACGTACGCCGCTACCAGCCTCTGATCGTCCTCCTTCAGCGCTTCTCCGGCCTTGGCGTTCCAGTCGAGCCGGCCTTCGGGCAGGTGTTCGCGCATCGTGGCACGGGCCCGCTGCAGGGCACTGTTTGCTGACGAGAGCGTAAGTTCCAGGGTGTCGGCCGTCTGCTGCGCCGGCCAGCCGAGCACGTCGCGGAGGATCAGGACCGCCCGCTGGCGGGCGGGCAGGTGCTGGACGGCCACGATGAACGCCAGTTCGATGGTCTCCTTTGCCACCGCCTGCTCGTGCGGGTCGTCCGGCTGGCTGTGCGGCCACGGCTGCAGGTACAGCACCTCGGTGCCGGTCCCGCCGGCACCATGGAGCTCGGTGGGGATCGGCGTACGATCTTGCCGCTTCTCGAGGAAGTCCAGGCAGGCGTTGGTGGCGATCCGGTACAGCCAGGTGCGCAGCGACGCCCGCCCCTGGAAGGACTGACGCTTCGCCCACGCGCGGAGGAAGGTCTCCTGGGTCAGATCCTGGGCGTCCTCGTACGACGCGAGCATCCGATAGCAGTGGGCAAGCAGCTCGCGGCGGAAGCGCTCGGTGAGCAACGCGAACCTGCCGGTGTCGTCGGTGCTGGCTGCCTTGATGAACTCGGCCTCTTCCGCGCCGGCCGGACTCATCGGTCGCTGTTCGGTGATCTCCACAATGTCTCCCACGGTCGCAGATGGTCTTTCCTATGTCGACGGCCGGGCCTGCGAGAACTAATCGCCGGGGAACGCTCGGGCACAGCGACCCAAGGTGGTCTCCGCCAAGCCGGCTTTCCGGCGGCTACGGTGCATACATGCAGGCCGCGGTGCACACTCGCTACGGCCCGCCGGACGTGGTGCGCGTAGTGGAGATTCCGACGCCGACGCCCAAGGACAACGAGGTGCTGGTCAAGGTCCACGCGACCACGGTGAACCGTACCGATTGCGGCTTCCGGGGGGCTAAGCCGTTCTTCATCCGGGGCTTCACCGGGCTGGCCCGTCCGCGGGTGACGATTCTCGGCAACGAGTTCGCCGGACAGGTCGAGGGCCTCGGTCCGGGCGTGAAGACGTTCACCGTCGGTGACCGAGTGTTCGGGTACGACGACGCGGCCTTTGGCGCCCACGCGCAGTACTTGACTATCCGGGAGGACGCCTCACTGGCCCAAATCCCAGCGAACCTGACCTACGCGCAAGTCGCCCCGGCCACCGAAGGATCCCACTACGCCCTCGCCATGATCAGGAAGGCGAAGATCAGGAGCGGGCACCGTGTCCTCGTCAACGGCGCGACCGGCGCCATCGGCTCCGCGGCCGTCCAGTTGTTAGCGAGCCGTGGGGTCCAGGTGACCGCGGTCTGCGACACAGCGCACGTCGAGCTTGTTCGCGGCCTCGGCGCCGAACGGGTCACCGACCGTACCGCGGAGGACTTCACCCAGGATGAGCAGACGTATGACGTGGTGTTCGACGCCGTCGGAAAGAGTTCGTTCGGCCGGTGCCGGCGGCTGCTCGAGCCGCGCGGAGCGTACCTGTCCACTGACCTGGGCCCGTACAGCCAGAACCCATTCTTGGCGCTGGTCACTCCGCTGCTGCCCGGCAGGTCGGTCCTATTCCCGCTACCGCGACACGACCAGGCAATGATCAACAACATCAAGGACTTGATGGAGTCCGGGCAGTTCCGACCGATCATCGACCGGCGCTACCCGCTGGCCGAAATCGTCGAGGCGTACCGGTACGTCGAGACCGGGCAGAAGGTTGGAAGCGTTGTGATCACCGTCGAGCAAGGGGACTGACCGCGGAGCACGGCGCCATGATCGCGAGACATCGAGAGAAGTATTTACGCTGAACGAGGAGCTGAGAGGAAAGACGGTGACGACTCAACGTCGGGTCCGCCGAGGACGGCGTCCGGGGACCCGTGACACCCGCGGAGAGATTCTCGCTGCAGCGCAAAACGCTTTTGCAGAAGGCGGACTCAGCGGCGTTTCACTGCGCGGCATTGCAACAGGCGCGGGAGTCGACGTGGCGCTCATCCATCACTACTTCCACACCAAGGAGGAACTCTTCCTCGCGACCATGCAGATTCCGCTCCCCATCCACGAGTTGGTCGCTCCCCTCACGGCCGGAGGCACCGATGGGCTCGGTGAGCATCTGCTGCGCACGATGCTTGCCATCTGGGAATCCGACCTGCAGGCCTCGCTTGTGGCATCGCTGCGCACAGCGGTCGACGAGCCAGCAACGACCCGCTCAATGCAGGAATTCATGACTGCCGAGGTGCTCGGGCAGGTGCTACATACGCTGCCATACCCGGAGACGGAGGCAAACCGGCGACTCGGGCTCGTGGCCTCCCAACTCGGCGGGCTGATGATCGGCCGCTACATCCTCAAACTGCCGGCCCTGGTTGACATGTCGGTCGAGGAACTGGCCGTTGCAGTAGCACCGACCCTGCAGCGCTACATCGACGGCCCGGTTGACGGGGTGCAGTACTAACCGCTCAGCCGATTGCAGACTTCGGGATTCGCGGCATCTCCGTCGTTAGGAGGGCTTGGGTTGCGGTTCCAAGATCACGACCGCAGTCTCGGACGACCGCATAGCCGCATAGGCGTCTAGCTGCCTGTCAATGTCGCGCCACCTTGCCCAAAGTCGCGTTCGCTCCGCTCCCTCGGCAGCGCGTGCCCTCACCGCGCGGGACCCATTGACCAGATCGACGGTCGCGTAGGGATGGGCTTGGAGGTTGAGCCACCAGGCTGGCTCCCCGTCGGCCCAACCGTTCATAGCCAGGGTGACCAGGTTCGGCCCATCCTGGAAGTAACCGACGATCACGCTGCGCTGCTGGCCGGTGCGACGTCCGGTTGTCGTAAGGCGGACAGTGCCATATCGGCCGCGCCTCGGACGCCACAGACCCAACCGGCCACCGCTAATGCGGTATATCGCGCGGTGCGCCGACCAGAAGAAGCGGATAAACCAGCGTGGCGGAAGGCGCGGAGCTCGCTCGCGGTGCTCGGACACCCTGCTTCCTCCTAGTTTCCCCAACCTGAGAGCCTATGAGTCCGCCGAATACGGAGTCCATAGTCGCTGCGAACGAGGCCGACAAAGACAAACAGCAGGTGACCAACAGGTGACTTTATTCGGAAGCCCGCTGTGATAGGCCCCGGGCGGACGTAGGGCTCTTGAAGTGTGCCATTCTGGCCGCGATCATGGCGATCATCATGACCGCCATAGAGGGTCGAGCGAGGAGCAGCAGCAGCATGATTGTGGAGAACTTTCGCGAGTATCTCGAGGAAATTTTGCGTGATGGGTACACCGTGCGACACGACGAGCACGGATCTGATCCCGATCTGATCGACCCGGGTGGCAATCCGATCGAGACGTGGCGCGCCGACTATCCGTACGAGGAGCGGATGGAACGCGATCAGTATGAGGATGAGAAGTACGCGCTGCAGATCGAGCTGCTGAAGTTCCAGGATTGGGCGCAGGAGACCGGCACCAAGCATGTGATCTTGTTCGAGGGTCGTGACGCGGCGGGTAAAGGCGGCACGATCAAGCGCTTTATGGAGCACCTCAACCCGCGGGCTGCGCGCGTCGTTGCCCTGACCAAGCCGTCTGACACGGAGAGCGGACAGTGGTACTTCCATCGCTACGTGGCGCACCTACCCACCGCGGGAGAGATGGTGCTGTTCGACCGGTCCTGGTACAACCGGGCCGGCGTCGAGCGGGTGATGGGCTTTTGCAACAAGGAGGAATACGGGCAATTCCTGCGTCATGCGCCCCTGTTCGAAGAGATGCTGGTCGAGAGCGGTATGTCCCTCACCAAGCTGTGGTTCTCCGTCACCCAGGCTGAGCAGCGAACACGTTTTGCCATCCGCCAGATCGATCCGGTCCGGCGCTGGAAGCTTTCACCGATGGACGTTGAGTCGCTGGATCGGTGGGACGACTACACCATGGCAAAGGAGGCCATGTTCCTGGCAACAGACACCGACGACGCCCCCTGGACGGCGATCAAGAGCAACGACAAGAAGCGGGCCCGGATCAATGCGATGCGCTGCTTCCTACACCAGTTCGACTACGAGGACAAAAACACTGACGTGGTCTATGCCCCTGATCCTTTGCTCGTGCAACGCGGGCTGAACTCTTTCGACTGATCCAGGGCGCTCGGCGTGCTTAACGTTGGGACGCCGCGAAAGCACTTCCCGGGCCCGGTTGCAGCTCCCCGCGGTCTAGCCGGTACGTGTGGTGGTCGAGGTGTGCGCCAGACCCTCTTCCGAAGTAGTGCCACTGCGGAAAGTTGAAGTCGGCGGTCAGAGAGCGGGGGAGGAGCAGCGCCGCCTGCAGGAATGTCGCCAGGTCGGGCACCGCGTAGATGTTCACGTCGTGACCCCAGCGCTCGAGCTGGTCGAAGAGCCGGCGAGTATGCGGAGTGCCCCACGCGATCGAGAACCGGTTGATGCCCCAGCCGCACAGCATGTCAAGCAGCTCCTGCGCACGCCCCGGGGCGCTGAACACGAGCGGCGCGAGGAAGTCGATCGGGCATTGCCTGATCGCAGTGGGGTAGTGCGCCGCCAGCTCTCGGAATCCGGGCTCGCCGAGTGACTCGATCGCGGCGTTGAACCACAGTCGGTCCTCGGGCAGCCGGCCGTCGATGAGCTTGAGCACCGCTTGCAGCACGTCGTGGTCTGCTTGCTTGAGATCGAGCTTGAGTCCCCGGTCGTGCTCGCCAAACGCGTCCACCAGCTCGGGGAGGCGTAGCAGCCGCTCCTCTGCCCGCCACGGTGTGTCCTCGAACGAGTCGTGACGCAGCACCAATCGCCCGAGCGGGTCGACGCGCAGGTCGCACTCGCCCCACGTCACGCGTGATGCGAGGAACTGGCGGAGGTTCCACTCGTCGTTGACGCCGTGCCACACCATCTGCACGTGCTGGGGGATCTCGCGCTCCGACACGAGAGCGGTGATGTCGTAGGCCTCGCCCGATACCGTGCGGGGGGTCGGCATGCGCGCCGACTCATACAGCGTGGCCGCATGCAGGAACAAGATCTCGCATGCCGCGTCACTCTCGGCCATCGCCTGGATGTTGCCGGGTTCGTTGTCAACGACCGCGAAGACCCGGTAGCCCGCGTCACGGAATGCGGTGAGCGCCGCCACCTTGGTCTGCGCGACGCCCTCTTCCCATGTGCGCGGGTTCATGTGTAGTAGCTGTGAGGAGAACTCGACGCGGTACTCCTCGCCCAGCGCGTTGAGCGACTGCAGCGTCTGCGTCCGGAGGTACTCGGGGCGCCCAGTGTTGAGCGCGACCGACGTGTCGGGCTGGATCTGGAACCACCGGATCACGTCGAGCACTCCCTGGTAAGGGCGATGGGCGGCGAGGACGGCCTCGGGCTGCCAGCGCTGCTCGAGGTACCAGCGGTACACCCGGTCCGCGATGGAGGCAGGGAGCGCCATGTCGCGCAGCAGCTGGTGGACCTGGTTCTCGTGGACAGTGACGTCGTAGGCGGTGAGACCGTGGAACCAGTCGGTGCCGTGGACCCGGTCGAACGACAGCAGCACGTGACGGACCATGTGGCGCATGTCCAGGATCGTGCCGTCGATGTCGAAGACGATCAGCAGCTGATCTTGGGGATACTCGCTGCGGAAGCGGCCGTAGTGGGCGGCAAGCCGCCGCATCCAGTCGTTCACATGATCGAACGCTACGGATCCCGGGTGAACGAACGGTTACCGCAAGTCAGCGCGCAGAAGAAGCTGCGCGTTCACCACCGCTTGTCGTAGCGATTCCGGAGACACACCCGCTCGCCCGGGGGACACCGCTCCTTCGCATTTCCTTCCATTAATTACTTGTTCCAGCTGATTTCACATTTTGTTCATCTCATCTAGTGCAGACACTTTGTCGTCTTATCACGTGCAATTGATTCATGATCAACGAGCTGAGCCCCAACGCCCGGGTGATGCAAGCCGCAGGCGAGATGAAGGCTCTGCGATCATGCTCAACGTGTACATAGGAAGGAAAGGCTCGTAACGCTCGACAGTGTGCAGACCATGCTCGGGAAGGCTGTAGCGAGTCCTGCGATAGAGCTGGGAAGGCAGGACGGCGGAATGAGTAGACGCGATTCCGGAGGCCGGTTCATTCAGGTGATATGTACCGACATGTACATCAATCCGCAGACTGGCACCAGAGGGGCACGACACCAGCAATTCAGGCTCGGTAAGTTGCCGGTGTTTGTCGAGAATGACCAGGACGGCAAGGCATTGCAGGGCACGGAGTACGTCGGGCATCCCCCGGACGCCTATCGGAATCCACGCACGCCAGCGCAGCGTTGCCCCAAATGCGGCAGGGCGCTGCCAGGTGCTGCGCGACACTTCGTTGATGGAAAGGCGTGGAGACGCATCGTTCGGCAGTGGCTCGCCACAGACCCAAAACGCTCTGTACTCGTGGTGGACATCTCGGACCCGGTCTATTCCTGGTAGGCGAGCCGCAGCATAGGGGCCCAGCCAGGCCTTAGCATCAGCAGTGGGCCCGCGCGTGTTGAACAGCGACAGACCATCGATCTTGATCTAACTTGGGTCCCTACTCGCGCTAGTCGGAGGTTAATGGATCCAGATGGTCAAAGTTCTCACTGCAGCGGGAAGAGGCAACGGCATCCCGATCGGCCCCGTCTATTTTTCGAGAGATTATGTGAGGCGCGGCTGGCTTTGTAACAAGACATACCCGCAGGGGGGCCGTGGCGTCGTTGTACGTGTACATAAATTTCCACTTCTCGGCCGAGTCACGCACGTGGACCTCCGCTTACCGGACGGTAAGTTCTTACTTGAAGTGCCCATCGATTACGTCAGAACCCTCGATTGACGCGGTGACCGCGCGGCGATCAGCCGCTGGATCTGCACGGAGCCTGAAGAGGCGGCCAGGGAAATGGCCACGGTGCTGAGCACTGGCGGATCTAAAGAGTGAGAAACAGACCAAACCGAGTACTTAAGGCTAGTAGACGTATCCGTAATGATCACCGCGGTTCCCTGCACCGTATGAACATCTGTCACGGCTTATGCCCTCGTGGCGTTGATCGTTTCCCTAGCGATATCAACCGGATGGCATGCTGAATTGCATCATCGACGCCAGCTACTGATGGAGGGTCTGCCGTGGAAGTAACCGGGATTATCAGCGCCTTGGTGATCGGCTTGATCATCGGTGTTCTTGGCCGGGTTGTCGCGCCGGGGAGGCAGAGTATTCCGCTGTGGCTCACCCTCCTCGTGGGGATCGTCGCGGCCCTGGTGGGCACTGCTATCGCGGCCGCCTTTGGGGTTGCCGCTACGCCCGGCTTTGACTGGACCGAGATGATCATTCAGGTTGCGCTCGCTGCAATTGGCGTTGCGATTGTGGCCGGGATATATCACAGGCGTCGTGAGGCGCCTCAGCCTCAGTAGTAGGTGGGTTGGGGCTCGGACGGTCGAGCTGGGACTACATCGAGCTCAGAGGTGTGGAGGAGCGCATCGATCGCTGTTTGCTCGGCTTCGCTTTGCTACCGACTCTCAACGGCCTGCCCGCGCCCAGCGCACCGTTGGCTATTGATCATCTGGCTTGCGGCCAAGGAAGCCATTGGCCTGTCCGGGCGACCATGCTTTGAAGGTTGCATCGAGATCTGCCAGTTGCGCCTCGATCCGCGCCAGGCGCAGTTCAAGGCGCTGCTCACGCGTTTCCGCCTCTGCCTCGAATTCGCGCTCTTCTTGGATAGCAACGTGAAGAGCCATCGCAAGAGCCACGATCGCCGCGACGGCGCCGATGACAGCTATCCCGAACACCATGACGGCAGCCCCAATCAAACGGCCAGTTGCGGTTACGGGCACGTGATCCCCGTAGCCGACGGTCGTCAGGGTGCTGAGTGACCACCAGGAGCGCGTCGCCCCAAGAGCGTACGGTGCTGTTGGGCAGGTCCCCCTCGACTAGCCAAAGGCCGCTGCCACCAGCCAGAACCACAAGGCTGGACATGCATGTGACAGTCACCGCAAGCCGAAGCACCGTGGTCCAGCTTCCTCGCCCCTGCCTCGGCATTGTTACACCATCCCCTCTCTCTTGATCATCTCCGGACCTACCGTCACCCAGTAGGGTCTTTGGACACCCGACGAAGCCGTGGGTTCGGTCAGCGCCGAGACTCTCTGACCGGCCAAGCGCCGCGGACGGCTGGCCCGCACCTTCCCAGCAAAGGAGAGATATGGCGGTACCAAGACTCAGTCCGTACCGACTCGCGTACCTGCTGGTTGTTCCCCTTTTCTGGGCGGTGCTGTTGATGTTCCATCCGGCACCGGACATCGACGACATCTATGGCAGCCTTCGCAACCAGGCAACGCTGTGGCTTGTCGTCCACTTCGGCACGTTGCTGTTCATTGGGCTGATGGGCGGCGCCGTGATGCTGCTGGTCAGCGACCTGCCTGGTCTGGCAGCGAAGATCAGCCGGGTTGCTGCCGTCGCATACGTGTTGTGCTACGGCGCCACAGAAGCGATCATCGGAATCGCCGCTGGCGTCCTTGTTCGGTACGCCAACGTCGCTCCGGAGAACGAGCGGGCAGGAGTTGCGGCAGCGGCTCAAAGACTCTGGGATGGCATGCTGGCCGATGACGTGACCGGCACAGTAGGGGCGATCGCATGGGCAGTGGCGATCATTGCCGCCGCGATCGCCTTGCGCCAGGCCGGCGCACCGTTGGCCGTCTCGCTACTGCTGGCCGCGTCGACGATTGCCCTGTTGCATGGGCCGCCCATCGGACCGATCGGCCTGGTCTTCTTCGCTGCAGCCGTGGCGCTACTGGCTCGCAGCAGCGCACGGTCCGCTCAGGCACCACAACCAGCCCGTTGATGCGCTGCATCTACCAGCTCGGCAGGCTGTTCAGAGGTTGAGCGTTCCACCGACGCGTTAAGTCCCCATTTCGGTGGAAACCATGACGTCACGTTGCGATCACTAGGCACATAGCGCTGCTTGATGCGCGTCCTCGCCGAATAGCAGCCAATCTCTGGGTGTGCCGCCCTGGCGTACTTGTCAACTTCACAGAACAAGTTCTGACAGTCGATCAGTTGCAGGCGTCGGCCGTACAGTCCAGAGAAATTGAGACCCAGGCGGGCGAAGTGTTCGGATTGTGCATCGCTCATATAGCGGATGATCGCCGCTTCGATGCCCCGAGCCGCGGGACCGAAGCACTTGCAGATTCCATCTCTAGCTCCCGGACCCGCGACAATAAAGTCCATCTCATCAAAGTTGATCAAGGTTGAGTAGTTGATATCGATGATCAACTGGTAGGCCAGGAAATCGCCCAATCCCGGGTAGCGGCGTAACAGCTGGAATGCCTCGGACATCGATCCGCTTGCTTGCAATCTGTAACGCAACCCGTCGCGCAGCATCTGCTGCAAGAGCAGCAAATGATTCGTGTGCTTGCGCTGCGCATCCAGCCTCGGGGAGGGAATGACGTAAGCCGCGGAGTAAATCGGTTCACCACAAGAAACCGCTTCAGTCAGTATCTGGTCGTAGCGTTCGAGCGCAAACGTCGCCCATACAAGATCACCAACGACAGCGCGAAGCAGCTCCCAAGTGGAGATCCGGTTGAAGAATTTAAACAACAAAATCCGAAACAGCACCTCATCCGGATCTTGATCGCCGTTATAGATCACGTTGCTGATCAAATACTGGCTCACGCGGTCCGCTGCTCGGTAACAGTTGGTGAAGCGATGCGAGGACATGATCGGATCGCTCGTCCATGGTGGTGAATCACCCCGCAGGCGAGCCTCATACACCTGCTGGCGCGCCGCCGCGAACCGCCAATAGGTGTCGAAGACTGGAGTTGGGAGTAATCGGTGGCCGGCGACCGTGACTGCTGGCGTAGTCAGTGTTTGAGTCGACGGTCTTGACGCCATCAGGGAAGGCGACCGGCCACGAGCCAAGCCCGCGCACCAAGGCGGAACGGCAGATCGCCGGCGCCGAGGCGTTGCTGGAAGTCCGCCTTGAGTTGTGCCCGGCGGTCCGGCGGCAGCGAGGCTACATACGCACCGGACGGTGCAACGCCCCACTCCAGGGGTTCCCACAAGTCCTCGAAACCTTCGTATCCCGCCGTGACAACGACGTCAGCGATGGTGACGTGCTCCAATCCCGCGTCCGTCCAGAGCGCCTCGAGTTCGTCGGGCGTGCAGTATGGCATCGAGCGGCCCTCGTCGAGGTCGGCAGCAGTGGGGTCAAGTGTGATGGCCGAGTCCCAAAACCGCCGCAGCAGCGTCATCTGGCCGGAGTAGTCCCAGACCGCGGCCGCGACGACGCCACCGGGTCGGGTCACTCGGCACATTTCGCGTACGCCGGCCTCGGCATCGGTCATGAAGTTGACCACCAGCTGGGCGAGCGTTCGGTCGAAGACTCCATCAGGGAATGGCAGCGCTTCGGCGGCCGCAACCTCAGCCAAAACGCCGGGCAACCGATCTCGGCAGGCGTCAACAAATGCCAGCGAGGGATCGATAGCGGCAACCTGGTCGGCGCCGACCACCGCTACCAGTTGCCGGGTCAGCGCGCCTGGCCCGCAGCCCACATCGAGGACATGCTGGCCGGAGCGCACCTCTGCGAACTTGATCAACTCCAGCGCGAGCTCGTGGCTGTATCTGCCGGTATGTCGGTCGTAGACCTCCGCGCCGTGGAGAAAGGTGTCCGCTGCCGGTGTCCTGCCCATGGCGAACCAGTCTCCGACACGAATGCCGTGCGCTTCAAGGTCCTTTTGGGCGGTATGGCAAAGCGCAATCGGTTGCGCCGCGGGTTGACACCTGAAATCAACATCAGTAATTCGGCTATTCTCAGCCGTCTGTAAGTCGTGACAGCGGCGAGTTCGGGGGTGAACTAGCTGAACGGCAAGCTCAGAGCGCTGGTCTTTGTGACTGCACTGCTTCAAGCTTGATGATCTTCGCCCCTTCTCGGGTAGTGCTGACCCGTCAGAACGGAGTTGTTCACGGTTCGAAGATCGCCAAGTGACGGCCGTCTCGCCGGAGGCCAGAATCCGCAACCGGGAAACTAATGGCCATAGCCAGATCCGAGCGGCTTCAGTTGCCGGTGATTACTACGTGGCGGTGTTGCTCGACCCCGTAACGGCGGACCTCAACGGTCGAGTGATGAAGATACGGCTCAGGGTTGCCGTGGACGGCCAGCCTCAGGGAGAGCCGGCGTATGCCAGCACCGCACCATCCCCAACCGTCTCCGACGGTGGATTCTCCCCTCCTGCGACGGAATCACCAACCTCAGGCGATGCAACATCGACTGGCGGCTCAGCCGTACTTCCGCTGATGATCCTCGGCGTGGTAGCAGCGCTTGGAGTGGGGACTGGACTGGCCATCGGATTCCGCCGCGGCAAGCGGTCGATGTGAGCGTAGTCACGAACGTCTCTAATCGCTGCTGTCGCCCGCATCCAACACGGAAAGCAGTACGTCGGCCCCTGATCGAAGCTCGGTTGCCCGTGCGCCCTGCCCGTGTTGCTGGTACCTGGCCGCGGCTGCGAGCCTGGCCTCGACGTAAGCTCTCACGATCGCACGTTGCGACTCGGTGTCCAGCATCGGACGTTGCGCTTCGGCTGCGCCGAGGCCAACCACTCCGCCGGCAACGTATTCACTGGACGGCGGCGGCACCGCGTCTACATCGGGCTCAACCGCCTCAGCATTGTCCAGCGCCGCAATCGCATCCCGCAATGCGCCAACGGCGATGCGATCACGCTCCCGCACCGCCCGGCTGAGTTGCTGACGCAAGGGTCCACGCAAGTCGTCGGTTGACATTCCATGATCATTGCGCACTGACCTGGCCCCTGCGCCCCAATTTTCGGTGGGTAGGCCAGGCGACGGGGTCAGCATGGTTGATAACCACTTGCCCTGCGATATCAATCAAGTAATCCTGACGAGAATCAGCATCGAAGGCGGCGGCTCATGAGCACTATCAAGGCCAGCGTTGCGGAGCAGTTTGCCGAGCACGTTCCGCACCATCGGCGCCTCGCTGAAATAGAGAGTGCCGCGGCCGAGATGGGCAGCTCACCGACGGACAACGGCATCGTCGAGATGATCGTTTGCCGACCGGCCATGTTGGAGCGAATGGTTCTCCAGGAAGGGGTGCTCGACACCACGCACGGCCTGTGCGGGGATAGTTGGGAGATGAGGAGCCGTTCCGACGGAGGTCTTGACCCGCTCCGGCAGATCACTGTTATGAACAGCCGCGCCCTGGCAGCCATCGCGGGTCACCGCGAGCGCTGGCCGCTTGCCGGTGACCAGCTCATCGTCGACCTAGACCTGTCGATGGACAGCCTCCCTGAAGGCAGCCGGCTGCAGATTGGCGAGGCGGTGGCCAGGGTGACAGAGCCGCCGCACACCGGATGCGCCAAGTTCGCGGGCCGGTTCGGCACGGAAGCGCTGGCCTGGGCAAACGGCCGTCAAGGCCGGCTAGAACGTCGTCGCGGCATGTATGTCCGGGTGCTGGAATCCGGCACCGTACGTTCGGGCGATGTCGTCCGCAAGCTTGGGTAGCTTCACCAACAGCAGAATCCACCGTCGACCAAGAGGTCGACACCAGTGCAATAGCTTGCCGCCGGTGAGAGCAGGAATACGACTGGCCCGGCGATCTCCTCAGGCTCGGCGTACCGGCCCATCGGTATTTCTTGTGAGAACTTCTCAACAAGGTCCACCATCTCCGGACGCGTATTCATGGGCGTTGCGGTATAGCCAGGGCTGACGGCATTTACCCGCACACCGCGATCCACCCACTCCACGGCGAGCGAGCGTGTCAGGTGGCTCACCGCGGCCTTTGCGCTGTTGTAATGCACCTGCTGTAGACCTCGATTGGCGATGGTCCCCGACATCGAGCTGATGTTGACGATCGAGCCACGGCCCTGCCGCAGCATCGCCTCGGCTTCGGCTTGGCAGCTCAAGAACACCCCGGTGACGTCAACGTCGTAGACCCGCTGCCACTGATCTAACGACATGGTTTCAGCGGGTGCGGCATTCGCGATTCCTGCTGAGTTGACCGCAAGATTCAGCGGCCCGAAGGCTGCCTCCGTGCGTTCCACCGCAGCGCGTAGCTGAGGGAGGTGAGTTACGTCGGCCGCGATGGTGATGCAGCGTCCGCCGGCGTCAGAGATGGCGATGGCAGTGTCCTCGTTGGATTGCTCGGTCAGGTCGACAAGCCCGACGGCGGCACCGCTGGCTGCTATCGCCTGGGCAATGGCTTTCCCGATCCCGCTTGCGGCTCCGGTCACGAGTGCTACTTCGCCTTCCAGCGAGAAGTTCACAGCGGCCATTGCGCTAGCTCCTTGGTTCGCCCGGCCTACTCCAAAAGGCGTAGAGAGATCGCCCTTTGAGGCGGATGTTTGCGAGTTCTCCCGAGACTAGCGTCATTGACCTCAGCACCAGGAGGCACAACATGACCGCCGTTGATCAAATCCCGACTAGCCCAATCCCAGTGGTACCGCGTCGGCGTCCGCGCCTTGCGCGCTGGCTGGCCAAGCCGGGCTGGGTGATCATGACCCTATTGGCGCTCACCGCCATGTACTTCGTCGCCCGCTATCTTGCGTTCAATCCGGAGGTGTACTTCCCCGAGCAGCGTGAGGTGTATATGCGCTTTGAGTTTGTGCTCGGTGTCCACGTACTCTGCGGAATCCTCGCCCTAGCGGTCGGGCCGCTCCAATTCGTGCGTTGGATACGCCGTCGGTTCATTCGGGTGCATCGGTTCACGGGCGCGGTCTACATCGCGAGCTGCACCGGTCTCGGACTGTCCGGCCTGGTCCTCGCAACGGTGTCCTATCCCAGCTGGGTGACATCGCTTGGCTTCGGGCTATTGGGGCTGAGCACGCTATACGCGACCTGGACAGCACTGCGCATGGTGCTAGCCGGCCGGATTGGTGATCATCGTCGCTGGATGATCCGCAGCTTCTCGCTGATCTACGCGGGCGTAATGCTGCGGCTCTTGACTCTTCTCTATGATCAGCTCAGCGGTGCAGGCCTGGTCTCGTTCTCCTTTGCCACGGCCTACACCTGGATCGCCTGGCTGTGCTGGGTGCCGAACATACTGATCGCAATCTGGTTTACCCGCCGACCCGCTTCGGCAGGCTTGCCGACGCCGGTGGCATTACCACGATGATCAACTAGTGAATCGGTCGGCTCTGAAGGGTGCGAGCAACGGGTGTGACTGCTTATTGATCATCTCGAACCCGAGTAGCTCGCCGATGATCAATGCCAGGGTTGCGCCACTGTGGGTGAAGGCGACATAGAGCCCATCTATGTCGCCGAGCTGACCGAGTACAGGCTCACCATCACCTGGAATCGGCCTCGGACCGATGCCGTAGGTACCGGCTCTCAGGATGGGGCCGCCAGCCAGCACATCTGAGGCCTCGCCGAGCAGCTCGTTGATCGTCTCCGCGGGAACGCGATGCGTGCCATCTGGCAACACTTCGATGTGGGATTCGGTCCAGGCGGCGTCGATGGCTAGGCCGCCGTTCGGCGCGGGTCGCAGCGACACGCGTGGCGTGTTCAGCACAGCTCGCAGCTGGGTCTCCACAGGATGGGTCTTGATCAAGAGTGCCGCGTTCGTGGCATCTGGGATGGTGACACCTAGCTGCGCCACCAATTCCGGCACGTTTGAGCCCGCTGCCAGCAGTACCGCATCCACCTGGATAGTCGGGTGGCGCTCCGTCTTGATTTCGGTGACGCGATCGCTGTCCAAGTGCACTGAGGCTTTCCCGGCGTTGGTGATCAACTCGCCACCTAGATCGATCAGCTCTTTGGCCAAGTAGTTGATCAAGGACGGTAGGTCGACCCAGCCCTCACCAGCGTTCCAGATGGCGCCTGATGCCGGAATAGCTTCCGCGTTGACACCAGAAATCCGCGACGCAACCTCCTCGCGGGTCAGCACCTGGCTGTCGTAGCCACGGGCCAGTTCGCGGGCATGAATCCCGCTGAGAACGTCGGCTTGCTCTGCTGACTGCCACCTCAGACCGCCATCGAATCGGAGCCAGTTCAGTGTGGGTTGGCCAGCAAGGAGTGTTCGATAGCGGTCGATGCCGATCATGCGAAATCGGTAATAGTGCTCTGACCACATGCCGGCCGCGTTGATCCATGACAAAGATCGTCCGGAAGCGCCGCTGGCAAGACCACCCTCGGTGACCAGATACACCTTGGCGCCCTGGCGGGCGAGGTGGTACGCGCTTGAGACGCCAATGACACCTCCGCCGATGACTGCCGCCCGAGGCTGTGGCTGGTTGCTCATAGCGCTGAGAGAGTGACTAGTTCGCGGCCGGCTTGCCGTTCGGCTGCACCACCAGCCAGGTGCCACCGAACTCGGTGACGTTGTGGCAGAGCACCTGGTACTTCCCTTCGTGGGCGTAGAAGTACAAAGGATGCCCAGCGTAAGTGATCTGAATCGAACCGTCTTTGCGGCGCGTCGTTCCGAGCAGGTCGGTCCGTACGCCGCCTTTCGCCTGTGGTGTGCCCTCGGTCAGCACCGGTGGCCAGGCGTCCGCGCACTTGCCGTAGCACTCCGGCTGGCTAGCGGTCTCGGCATCGAAGAGATAGATCGGCTGACCGGAGTCGTCGTAGAGCATCGTGCCGAACTTGCTGTCTGCGGCAATGATCCTTGTCCCCGTCGGCTGACCGGCCGGGGTGGCTGTGGGAGTTGCCGTCCCGGAGGGCCTGGATGCTGGCGATGGTCCAGATGAGGCACCACCCGGTGAAGCCGTGTCTCCTGGCGTCGGGTCGGCGGTGGGCGGTGCGCTGCAGCCTACGACGAGCAAACAGAGCATGGCTACGACAGTCCTCATGTGACAAGTCTGAAGCGGCGGGCCGATTCAAGCTCTAACCGAATGATTACGGCGATGCATGGTGCCGACGTGCGTTTGTCAGCCGCCGGCAAGGGTATCTGTCGCTCCACTCAGCATCCGGTGTGCCCATTCCACCGCCCTGGCAGCATCTGATGGACCGACTGAGGTCGGCGTGTACTGAGACTTCGTCTTAAGTCTCAGCAGGCGGTTGAGCGTTGGCGCCAAGGTGGCGCCAGCACGTCCGGCTCCTCTGAGCTCCGCAACAGCGCCCGCGTGATTGTCACTCTTGGTAGTGCGGCCAGTGAGCACGAGGCAAATGACGTCCTTGGAATTGATTCCGGAGATAATCGCGTCCGAGGTCGCCGCGTTGTACAGCTTGAGTCCCAGATTGGCCTGTGCTGCCTCAAGGAACTCACCGGCCTTAGCAACATGAATCCGGGCGTCCGAGGAGGCAGTCATCGCGCCGTCCTCCTGCGCAGCAGGGCCCATGCATCGTGACCAGCTAGCACTACGGCCTGCTCACGAAGATCGCGCACGAGGCGATCATCACGGTCCACGGCGGCGCTGACAGCAGATGGGTCCATCTCGAGGATCTCGCACGGATTACCGGACCAAATCCGCACCTTGTCGGCAAGATCATCTATCTGGCGTTCCCAGAGGTCAGAATTGCTATCACCATCCAGGCCACCAGCGGGCGGAACGATAAGGATGTCGATGTCACTGCTTTCTCTTGCTTCCCGTCGGGCGGCAGAGCCGAAGAGCCAGGCGGCTTCCGGGCGTAAGGACCAGTTTTCAAGCTCAGCTCGGACCCGCGCCAGTAGGGTCGCCCACATGCTGGCGAGTGCAACGATGCCTTCTGCCGCAACATGATCATGGTTCAGCCGGTAGTAGTTTGCGGGAGGCCTGCTCTCGCGCAGCACGACGCCAGCCTCGGCCAGCTGTATGAGAACGTCGTTAACACGCCTTTGGCTGAACTTCGGCTCGGTCAACTCCGCTACACGGCGGCCACTCAGCGGCAGATCTGTTTGCGCCAGGACGCCCAAGACCGCGCCGTGAGCACCCGGGATTACGGATTGAATTGGGTTCGTTAGGTCCATGTTCCTTTGAGCAGAATACAGCTCAATTGAGCAGGATATTGCTTGAATGAGCAATAAATTGCTCATGGATTGAGTTTGATTCGCCGGTCTATCCCGCTCGGAGGGACGGCAAGACGGTGGGGTTCGCCATCCGTGGTCGATTGGGAACTGCAGATGCCCAGCGGTCTCCTTTGCCGGTTGCTCAGTTCTAACCAGCTGTCGGCGAGTACTGGCTAACCGTAAGGACAGCGCCCTGCGGATCTCGGATCTGCGCATCCCGGGTCCAGTCGGTGTCGTTGGTAGCCATCACAATCGCGCCGAATTGCTCAGCGGTTGCTGCCGCATCATCGCGATCGGCGACCGTGAACGTCACATGCCAGTGCGGTTCTTCCTGCGCCGGAACCAGCCAACCGAACGCATCGGCAAAACCCGCCGGCACCTTGTCGCCCGACTGCCTGGCATGGATGCCGGGGTCGGACGTCGCTGCGAGATGATCACCGTAGCCGGGTTGGCGGATCATGGTCGCGAAACCGAGGTCGTCAAATATCCAGCCGAACGCCCCACCGTAGAAAGCAATCGCCGCTGATGGGTCGGCAGTATGCAGGTCGCTGAAGTTCCAGGCGCCTGGAATGTTGGCCACCTGTACGCCCTGCCGTCCGCGCGCCTGCCACAAGCGGAACGGGACTCCCTCTGGGTCGACGCAGGATGCGGTCAAGGCGGCGTCGACCAGATCCGACGGTGACTCTGTGATACGACCCCCGGCACTCACGAGATGAGCAGCCGTTTTGTTGAGATCACGGACCGAGATGTAGGTATTCCAGGCAGCTGGGCGCGCAACCGGATCATCGACGGACCGTTGGCTAATACCGGCTGCATCCTGGCCGTCGCGTTGGGCGATGAAGTATCGCGGCTTCGACCCAGCCTCGAGGAAGGTCCAACCGAAGAGAGCACCGTAGAACCTGGCGGCCTCCTCGACATCGGGCTCTTCGATATCCACCCAGCAGGTGACGCCCTCGGGATAGGTTCGCCGCGCGTTCATTAGGGTCTCCTTCCATCGGCCTTCACCGTAGGGCACTGGACTGACACTCGCCATACGGGGATGGATCCATCAAGAGTGCCGCCAGACGCGCCTAGCCGCCCTCGACCACCGCGTACGTAGGCCGTCCCGTTCGGGCCCAGTCGACGATGTTCTGAGCAGCCTTACGCCGCAGCTCCACCTCCGCCTCGACCGAGTACCAGGCGACGTGCGGAGTGATCAATGCCCGCGGATGGGTGAGCAGCGGATGATCTTTTGGCGGCGGTTCTTGAGGCAGTACGTCGAGTGCAGCACCGGCCAGCTGGCCACTCTGCAACGCCTCCAACAGCGCATCAAGATCAATTAGTCCACCGCGGCCGGTATTGACCAGATACGACCCCGTAGGCATGCGACCCAGGAGGTCGTGCCCTACGAATCCGCGAGTCGCGTCAGTCAACGGAAGATGCAGCGTGACCGCCGAACTCCGAGCGAACAGGTCCGGTAGCTCGACTCGCTCGAACCCCTCTGGCCAGGCGGAATCCGGCAGGTGTGGGTCGTAACCGACGACGCCCCCGAACCACGGCGCGGCCCGCACACCCGTCATCCGACCAATTCGGCCCAGGCCCACGACGCCGAGGGTTAACGAGCTAGGCCGGCGCAGATCACCGCCAAGGTGGTAGTCCCAGCGCCCAGCGCGTACCTCGCGATCATGTCCGGCAAGGTTGCGCAACAGCGCCAGCAGCATCGCGACCGCGTGCAGCGACACCTCGGTGGTCCCGTAGTCCGGCACATTGCACACCCAGACGCCATGCTCGCGGGCGGCTTCGGCGTCCACCGAATCGACCCCAACGCCGTACCGGCTCACGAGTCTTAGCTGTGGCAGCGCCTCGAAGACTGCTGCCGTAATCGGTGCGTACTGAACGAGCATCGCGTCAACGCCGGCCCCAGCCTCGATGACGTCATCAGCCGTCCGGCAGGACGCGGAAGCCAGCTCATGGCCTTCCGCAGCCAAGACCTCTGCCTCGAGATCGAGCGAGGTGTATTCAGAATCGGTGACAAGCGCTTTCATGGTCCACGTCCGTTGCTGCTAGTTCGTCGGGCCGGAGAGTGCGAGGGCGGTGGCTCCTACGACGTCGAAAGACGGTGAGACCGGCACCAGCGGCGGTCGTACAGTGCCCATCGGATGGCCGTGTCGCTGCTCGGCTACGCGTTTCAGAACTCCCGGTGAGGCGTACTCCTTGGTCATCGCGCGGACTTTGAGCAGGTGATCCGACAGTTTGGCAGCTTCCTCCGCGCGACCGGCTCGGATGTGGGAGTAGAGCGCCACGACTTGCTCCGGGACGATATTCGCCAGAGCCGAGATGGAGCCGTGGGCAGTCTGAAGGCGGCCTGGTAGGTCATCCTCGGTGCCGACCAGCACTCCCTTGCCCGCGTTGTGCAATGTCTCGGCATAGCCGGCTTCGCCGCCGGAGTCCTTGACGCCCCATACCGGAAGGGAAATGACGAGGTCAGTAGGGATCGGAATGGCGTACTTCGGAATGTGGTAAATCACCACGGGGTGACGGGTAGCCGCCAGCACCCGTTCGTAAAAGATCTTCAAGCCTTCGGTTTCGACTGGTTTGAAGTAGTACGGCGGCATTACCATCACTGCTCGGACCGGGAGCTCGTCGAGGAAGGCGAGCTGATCGAGGGTGTCCGGCAGATTGGCTTCGGCGACGGTCGCGATGATCTGCAGGTCGTCCCCGGCAGCCGCAAGCGCCTCGAATACCGGCCGCTTCTCCCGAGCCGCGATCGCGGGACCTTCACCATTGGTGCCGAATGGCACGATGCCGGTCACTCCATGATCAGCTAGCCATTGGACATGTGCGCTGTAGGCGCGGTGGTCGATGGAGTAGCGGTCGTCGTCGAAGAACGGCGTGACATTGGCGACATAAACGCCTTCGAGAAGGGTCTCTGGTTGTTCCGAGGTCATGATCATCTCCCAAGATCTGGAATCTGTTCGAGGAAGGCATCAAGCTCCCGGCGGCTGGGCAAGCCCTCGTAGTCGCCGAGAGTCTGTACGCAAAAAGCGCCCATGGCGTTGGCGGTGCGCAACCGCTTCTCAGGCGCCCAGCCCCACAGTGAGGCGGCCAGGTAGCCAGCAGCGAAGGCATCACCGGCACCGATGGGATCGATTTGTCGGGCCGGGAAGCCAGCAGAGGTGAGCCGCTCGCCGTTGATCAACGCGACGCAGCCTCGCGCGCCTAGCTTGACGACAACTTCGGCTGGTCCGGCCTTGGTGAGGTACTCCAGGGCCTGGTCAGTCTCCAGATTCCAGAGCGCAGCAAGCTCATCGTCGCTGACGAACACTACGTCGACCAGCGGCAGCAGAGCTTCGGTGGCGGCTTGTGCGGCCGACGGTTCCCAGAGCCGGCTGCGATAGTTCACGTCATAGCTCACTCGTACGTCCGCATCTCGCGCCGTGGTGGCCGCCCACTGCAGGAAGTCGGCACATTCGGGGGACAGGGCGCCCGTAATGCCAGTGAGATGAAGGAAGGAGGCTCCATGCAAGGTGGCCGGGTCGAATGCCGCGGGCGACAGCGTGGCAGCCGCTGAGCCGCTGCGGTAGTAGTACACCCGCAGGCGCCCAGCGACCTCCTCACGAAGGTAGAGGCCGGTTGGCCGGTCGGAGATGCGCTTTACCGCACCAGTGTCGACGCCCTCGGCCCGCAGCCGGTTCAAGATCAGCTCGCCGAGCTCGTCATCACCGAGCGCGCTGATCCAGCTCGACGGAATCCCAAGGCGGGCCAAGCCAATTGCCACATTGCTCTCGGCGCCACCGATGGACAGCAGCAGGTTGGTGGCATGGCGCAGACGGCCCGGATCGGGCGGCACCACCAGTGCCATGGTCTCGCCCGCAGTGATCACTTGGCGCGGTTTACTGGCCTCCATTACTTGATCACGTAGTTCCTGTCCGGCCCGGCTCGATCAGCATCTTCATCCCTTCGCCGCGGCGCAAGCTGTCAATGGCGTCGACTGCTGCATCGAGTGCAAAGATCTTGCTGATCAAGCGGTGCGCGTCCAGCTTGCCCGATGTGACCAGCTCGATTGCCGCCTCGATGTCACTGGCCTGATAGATCCGGGTGCCGATGATGGTGATTTCTGCGAACATCACCGAGAGCAGGTCGATCCCATGCAGTCCAGGGTGATAGGCACCGACGATGACGGCGGTGCCGGCGGTCCGGAGCCAGCGCAGTAGTTCGCCGGCCACCGACGAGTGGCCAGACGCATCGAAAACCACATCGGCTCCCGCACCAAGATCATCTGGGCTGTCGAGGATGGTAAGCCCAAGCTGAGCCGCATACTTCCGGCGCGATTCGGAGGGCTCCGACATGGTCACGAGTGCGCCAGCGGCGATAGCGAGCAATCCGACAAGGCAGCCAACCGGGCCACCTCCGATGACATGGGCCCGTTCACCGAGGGCTAGACCTGACCGCCTTACGGCTCGTACCACCACTGCCACCGGTTCGATCAGTGCCGCCGCAACAAGATCAACATCTTCTGGCAGCGGATAGATCCCGTACTCGGGCACAACGGTGCGGGGCGCGATTGCCCCCGGATAGTCGATGCCCACCAGCGTGAGCTTGCGGCAAACATTGGTACGCCCCGCCAGGCAGGCCTCGCAGATGCCGCAATGCACCATCGGGTTGACGAAGACCGGATGACCGCCTGGCAGATCACCGTAAGACTCGGCCAAATGACCGACGAATTCGTGGCCGAGAACTATGCCGGGCTGGGCGCGGATATGTTCACCCGCCGCTACGTGCAAGTCGCTGCCGCAGATTCCGGCGTAGGCGATGTCGACCGCTACCCAGCCAGGGCGGGGTTGCGGCACCGGAACCGGCCGGACCCTTACGACCTGGCCGCCTTCCCACACCAGCGCATTCTGCTCAGTCATGATCTTGCAGATACTTTACGAGATGCTGTCTGGCTGCCGGGGCGGGATCCCGGCATGAATGGAGATGATCACGTCGAATTGATTTGAAGTCTTGTGCCTCTCCTGGTCGACAGGCACAGTGTCGCTATGACCACCACGACAGATGCGAAGGCTAGCCGAGCGGTCTTGTCTGAGACGGAGGCTGCAGTTCTTGGCGGGGCAGGGGAAATCCTCCAGCCGGAGCAGGTCAGTGAGTTCGTCGCTCGCGCACTGGCCGGCGCACAACTGGAAAACCAGCGGGTCTGCCTGGTGGTGCCAGACGGCACCAGAACCTGCCCACTTCCTTTGCTGCTGCAGGCGATGCGAGAGAGCTTAAGCTCGGCCTCCGAGGTTGAGGTCGTGATCGCCCTCGGTACCCATCAGGGCATGTCGGATGAGCAGCTAGGCCAGCATCTCGGGTATCAGCCAGGTGCGCTCGAGCAGACCTATCGAGGGTGGCGAATCCTCAACCACGAATTCTGGCGGCCCGAGACGTTCACCACCGTGGGAACTATCGGGGCCGACCGGATCGCCGAACTCACCAGCGGACTGCTGACTGATACGGCGGTCGACGTGCGAATCAACCGCCATGTCGCAGAGGCTGATGTGGCGATCGTGGTGGGTCCGGTCTTTCCCCACGAGGTTGTCGGCTTCTCCGGCGGCAACAAGTACTTTTTCCCCGGAGTGTCAGGCCCGGAACTGATCAACTTGTCGCATTGGGTTGGCGCCTTGATCACCAGTGCCCAGATGATCGGAACGCCAGGCACTACTCCGGTACGCGCGTTGATTGACGAAGCGGCAAGCCTGATTCCGGCGAAACGCTTGGCGTTATGCCTCGTTGTGGCCTCCGGGACTGACACCTTGCATGCGGTGGCCTTCGGTACTCCAGAGGATGCGTGGTCGGCCTGTGCAGACATCTCGGCCCAGACCCATGTCACCTATCTTGATCATCCAGTACGCCGGGTGTTGTCGATCATGCCGACGAAGTATCAGGACATTTGGACAGCGGCCAAGGGCTTCTACAAACTCGAGCCGATTGTCGCCGACGGCGGTGAAGTGATCATCTATGCACCGCACATTACGCAGATCTCGGTGATGCATCCCAGCATTACCGAGATCGGCTATCACAACCGCGACTACTTCCTCGGTCAGTGGGACAAGTTCCGCGACAAGCCCTGGGGCGACCTTGCTCACTCCACCCATCTACGAGGTCAGGGCACCTGGGATCCCGAGCGTGGCGAGGTCAATCGGGTCACCGTTACGTTGGCTACCGGCATTCCGGAGGACATCGTACGGTCGGTCAATCTCAACTATCTTGATCCGGCCACTGTTGATCTTGCGGAGTATGAGGCCGATCCGGACACCTTTGTCGAACCGCACGCTGGTGAGGTGCTCTATCGGCTACGACCCGGAGCAGAGAGTGCCTCACCAGGCGAACCCGACGGGCGTCTGCCAGCCGCGGAGGGCATGGACGGCTGAACCGGAGCGCCCGCCGTCTGAGGAAAGTGGTCAAAGGCGACAGCGCTGAATCGCTTCAGGGCTGTCGCCTTTGACCACCTTTGCCCGAGATCAGCGTGTCTGTTCGGGGGTAAGCAGTACCGAGTAGTGGGCAGTCTTCTCATCGAAGCGAGCCAGTACGGCTCGTGCGGCCGGGGGTACATACGCTGTTTCATAGTCCTCGCCAAGAAACGCGCGAACGTTGTCAAGCGAGTCGAACATCATCACAGTTGCGAACTCGATCTCCTGATCAAGATCACGTCGCAGCAAATAGGCACCCCGGTACCCTTCGAGCCGGCGTGCCGCGATCCCGGGCAAAACTTGCTCACTGACGACCTTCTGGTACGCATCGGCATTGTCCGGGGTCGTCCAGCCTCTCCAGTAGCGCAAGATCATATGCATCACGGCCTTCCTCTTGATTGGCTCGGCCGGTCGGATACATGGCCGAAGCCTGCGTAACCGATCGAATCAGCTATCACCATGGCACGCCAGTACCTTGACCTCATGAGTGCTTTGACGGTCGCGCGTGCCCACGGTGCTGCCTACCTGATCGGCGGACTTTGGCCGTTGCTGCACCTGCGCAGCTTCGAGGCGGTGTTTGGACCGAAGGTCGATCGCTGGTTGGTAAAAACCGTGGCGGGCCTGCTGGTCGTCAACGGCGTGACTCTGTTGGCGACTAGATCTACTCTGGAGAGCGTTGCGCAAGCACGCCGACTAGGCGTTGGTACTGCGGCCGTGCTGGCCATGATCGACTTGAGCTACGCGCCCATCGGGCGAATCTCAAAGATGTATCTGGCAGATGCCGCTGCGGAGATCGGTTGGATTGTGGTCTGGTGCCTGCCCAAGAACCGAGCTAGCACATCTGTGGCCTTACCGGCCGGCCCGTAAGGCCCGGCGGCATTCAGGCTGCTGCAACTAGCCGAGTGCGAACTTCGGAAACGGACGGGTTGGTCAGCGCAGATCCGTCGCCGAAGACAACGGTGGGCACAGTGAGATTGCCATCGTTAATGTGGGCCACGATTGCTGCGCCCTCGGCATGATCTTCGATGTTGATCTCGCGGAACTCGATGCCGGCACGATGAAGCTGTGACTTGAGCCGTATGCAGTAGCCACACCAACTCGTGGTGAAGACGGTCGGCTGGTCAGAGGGCAACAAGTCCATAGTCACGTTATGAATAACAGACCGGTTGTCGGGCCTATTTCAAAGCAAATGTATGGCGTTGGTCACATTGATCGGCTATGCAAGTCGCTCGCTGAGGTGGATGCTGACAATCTCGCCTTCCTGCTTGCCGATCAGTTGGCGCAAGTCAGACTTGATCGGCAGCTTATGGGTTCCATCGCCCAGCGGCATGAAGGAGCTGCGGAAGGGCTCTCCATCAACGGTTCCTGCGACCTTGACCAGCCCACGGGTGCCGAAGAACTCAGCGCTCCAGTCGGTAACGACGTAGGTCCAACCACCCTTGGCCGGGCTCTTGTGCAACGTGGCGGTGAAGCTCTTATCGAGCGTGGTTGTCATGGTGTCTCCTTACTGCCTCTGGTCAGGATGCGCCGTACATCAGTGAGCCCGGCGTGGTTAGCGGCTGGCCGGTCTCCAGCCACGTCTTCAGTCCGGACAAGATCATCGGCCACCCGCCGTACAGCTCCGGTGGGGCATTTTCGCTGAGCTGATCATGGGTCACGGTGAGGCGACAGGAATCCGCAACCGGTTCGATCTCCCACGTAACTCGGGAAGTGCCCTCGCGCTCGGCTTCCTCGCTCCACAAGACACGCATGGTCTGCACGAGTCGACGTGGTGGATCCACGACGAGGTTCTCACCATCGACGAGGGGCCCGTCGGCACCGGGGTGGTTCAACTCGTAGCGGGATCCTGGCGTCCATTCCGAATCCACGCCCGCGCCGAAGTGATACTTGGCCCGGATCACTGGGTCGGTGATCGCTCCCCAAAGCTGCTCCGGCGTGGTGCGGATGTAGATCTCAAACACTTTCTCCATCGGGCGCTCCAGTTCCCGCTTCAGCCCGGCCAGACCGGCGGCCCACGGCTCGGTGTATTTGCTCACCCACCGGTCATGGATGAGGCGGATCGGGACGGTATTCAGAAAGTGCAACTTCTCCCTGCCACGCCTACGGGTGACAACCAGGCCGGCCTCTTCGAGGAGGCGCAGATGCTTCGCAACCGCGATCCTCGTCATGTCGTGGCCCGCCGTTAGCGCCACCAGCGTTTGGCCGTCTCGGGCGAACAGCGCATCTAGCAACGCCCGCCGAGTTGGATCAGCGAGGGCTCGAAACACTGTCTCCACTTGGCCCAGAATAGGAAACCAAATGGTTTCCTGTCAACGCCAGGTCTTGTAGTCCACCCATACCGACTCAGGATCAATGAGCGGCCCGAGCAGGGCCCCGATCTCCGGGTCGGCCCGATCTTGGAGTTGATCACTGGCTAGGCGGCGTGCGATGCCGGCGACAAAGTCGGCGATCTGGACGCGTGGTTCGCGGTTGGAATCGACGAGCCGGACATCGGTCAACTTGTGTCCCGGCTGGCTGGCGGCGTACGCGGTGGCAATGTCGGCAATGCGTTCAGGTGTCAATGCGGACTGCTCGTCGTGTACCACCGAAAGACTCGTAGCCTGCGAGCCCCAGACGCGGACGGCACGGTTCAGCGCTGGAAGCAGTGGCTCCATCAAAGGAGTCAGTTTGGGGTTCTGTAGGTAGGACGCCCGGGTCGCCTCCGCGATGGGCAGTGTCGCCTGCAGCATCCGCATAACCTCGCGGACTTCGGATGCTGCCCTGGTTTCTGCCAGGCTGTCGACGGCAGCGTAAAAGCTCTGAACTGGCGTCTTCGGCAGCCACCGATTATTGGTCCGAAACAGATTGGCCGACAGTTTTAGGAACTCTTGCCACAGCGGTGTTCCGTAGCTGTGCTCGCCCAATTGGTAGAGCGCCAGCGCCATCGGTCGGGTGGCGGCGTTCTGTCCGGGGCTGGTGATCCCGGACACCGGCTGGTCGCCGAGGAGCACATCAACCAGTCGCGCCAGTACGAAGAATCGCGTGTCGGTGAGGTGCACGTACGCGTTGCTGTAGATGGGACTGGTGGGCCCAAGCAGCCAGAGCAAAACTGGTCGCCGACGTGGCCGCATGATTTCGGGAGACTTGTATTCGCCGGTCCCGCGGGCGCCGATTTCCCGGCGCAGTCGCTGGACCAACTGGGCGCCTGTCTGGGGTTCGATGCAAATACTGGCGTGTGCAAAGACCGGGCTATGGCCGACGCCAACAAGGTTCCCGCCGGAGAAGCCTGACTCATCGCAGACGATCTCGATGTGTCGCACGACGAACGGCTTAACCAGCACGACTTGGTCTGGCCATGATCAATCTTCTCCTACCTGCCAATCAACGAGGCAATGCCGCCCCCGTCGATGCCACCCGGTCGTGTTCAGGAGTGATCATGGTTCTGTGACTGAAGCAGAGATCATCGAGTACGTCAGCGGCTTACCGGGTGTTGTCACTGTTACCGCGAGTGAAGCCAATTCCGCGCCGGAGGTTGCTTGGGGTGACACGTTCTTCTTCTACGACCCCGAGCGGAATCGCCCGGAGAATCAGCGACTCCCATTCGCCACCATTGTTATCCACGACTATGCGGGCTGGGATGTCGAGTCTGAACTAGACCGCGACGGCATCTTCCGGGTCAACATTGCGGTCGGACGGAGCGAGTTCGAACGACTTTTGGGCTATCCGCCAGCACAGCACGCGGCCCATCATGACGAGTTCGATTACACGGCGACCGACGTACTCATTCCGCACCCGACATACGCCGCTCAGGGTTGGATATCGGTCCTCAACCCTGCCGAAAAGACCAAGGCGCAGGTCCGGCAGCTACTCGACAAAGCACACGCGCTGGCGGTACGGCGGCACGAAAGAAAACTGGATGCCCGTGGCTGAAACGTCCGGCGCTACGATCCCGACGACTTTTTCTGTCACGGACAGTCAATACCTCCTATGGTGGAGAACCCTCTTGTCAGCAGAGCAGAGGACCGCAATGACCAAGATTGTGACCTCTCTGCACTGTCGATCGATTTAGGAGATGAGACTCACTGTGATGACCGATGAGGTGAGGCGGCTTGTCGAGCGCGCAAACTACGCCCACATCGCGACCCTGATGCCGGACGGCGCGCCACACTCGGTACCAGTCTGGATTGATCTTGAGGGAGATAATCTCGCAATTCTCACCGGGCCCGGTTCGCGTAAGGCGCGCAATCTGGAGCGCGATCCTCGAATGGCCATCTCGATCATTGACGTGGATCAGCCGTACGCATCGGCGGTGATCCGGGGCCAGCTCGTAGAACAGGTCGAGGGCGACCGGGCTTGGGAGATCATTGACCGGATATCTCGCAAGTACACCGGTGAGCCCTATCCACTGCGTACCGACCGGATCATTCTGTTGATCAAACCTGATCATGCCCGCTCGGTGATCTTCGGTTGATCACACGTTGATCTTGATCGATGTGAAAAGGCTGCCCTTATGACTGCTAGAGAGAATGACGAAACCGCCGACGCACTGGGGAGTTCAGTGACCGAACTCCGCCCGACTCTGTAACGGTGTTCCTTGGAATCGGTACCGCGGTCAATGTCGCGGCTGTGATCATCGGTTCGAGCCTCGGCCTCCTGCTGGGTGCCCGGCTGCCTATACGAACCCGGGACACCGTGACCGATGCGCTCGGACTGGTGACGCTGCTGATTGGCGCGCTCTCCGCGGCCGAAGTGACCTCCGCGCCGCTGTCCGCAGCGGTCGGGCCATCGGCGCCGGTGCTCATCGTGCTCGGTGCGCTGCTGCTGGGTGGTATTGCCGGTTCACTGCTCGATATCGAGGCTCGGCTGGAAGGCTTCGGTGGTTGGCTGCGAACCCGGCTGGCGCGACGACACTCCGCCGTACGGCGTGATCTTCCGGCACAAACCCGAAAGGCCGGGCCTGGACAGGCTCCCGCTGGAGCAGT
>Ga0081538_10000475_pt1 | contig 45107 bp, 41 predicted proteins | sample TabmetS5T2R1_FD_71022 | JGI IMG/M metagenome (GOLD analysis project Ga0081538, IMG submission 71022) | Tabebuia heterophylla rhizosphere microbial communities from the University of Puerto Rico - S5T2R1 | ecosystem: Host-associated > Plants > Roots > Rhizosphere ... | reverse complement strand
GATGCCGGCGGCGTCGAAGGCGGCCCGCACGGCCCGCAGGTCGCCGGGGGCGGTGGTGACGGTGAAGCCCTCCTCGCCGGCCTCGACGTCCTCGGCCCCGGCCTCCAGGGCGACCTCCATGACCCGGTCCTCGTCGACCCCGTCGCCGAGCACGACCAGCTGGCCGCGCCGGGAGAACAGGTAGGCGACACTGCCGGCGTCGGCCAGGCTGCCCCCGCCCTTGGTGACCACGTGGCGGATGTCGGCGGCGGTGCGGTTGCGGTTGTCGGTCAGGGCCTCGACCATCATCGCCACCCCGCCGGGGGCGTAGGCCTCGTAGGTGGCCAGCTCCAGGCGCTGGCCGGCCAGCTCGCCGGCGCCCCGCTTGACGGCCCGGTCGATGGTGTCGTTGGGCACCGAGCTGTCCTTGGCCTTCTGGATGGCGTCGGCCAGGGTCGGGTTGCCGTCGGGGTTGCTGCCGCCCTCGCGGGCCGCGATCTCGATGGCCCGGATCAGCTTGGCGAACAGCTTGCCCCGGCGGGCGTCCTTGGCGCCCTTCTGGTGCTTGATGGTCGACCACTTCGAATGACCGCTCATGACGAACTCCTCTCCGCGACCAGGTCGACCAGCCAGCGGTGCAGGCGCACCTCGCCGGTCAGCTCGGGATGGAAGGCGGTGGCGAGCAGGTTGCCCTGGCGCACGGCCACCACCTTGCCGTCGACCTCGGCCAGCACCTCGACCTCGGGGGCGGCCTCGGCCACCCAGGGGGCGCGGATGAACGCGCCCGAGACCGGGCCGCCGTCCACGCCCTTGACGTCCACCTCGGCCTCGAAGGAGGCCACCTGGCGGCCGAAGGCGTTGCGGCGGACCCGCACGTCCAGGACGCCCAGCAGGTCCTGGGGCGGCCCCTCGACCTCGCGGGCCAGGAAGATCATGCCGGCGCAGGTCCCGAGCACCGGCAGGCCGTCCGCGACCCGCGCCCGCAGCGGCCCCAGCAGCCCGTAGCGGGCGGCCAGCTTGCCGATCACGGTCGACTCGCCCCCGGGCACGACCAGGCCGTCCACGGCGTCGAGGTCGGCCAGGGAGCGGACCTCGACCGGGTCGGCCCCGACGGCGGCCAGGGCGGCCAGGTGCTCGCGGACGTCGCCCTGGAAGGCCAGGACGCCGACCCTGGGTGCGGGCATCGGGCTCCCTACCAGCCGCGGTCGGCCAGCCGCTCGCCCTCGGGCACGGCGGCGATGCCGACCATCGGCTCGCCGAGCCCGCGCGACACCTTGGCCACGATCTCGGGGTCGCGGGAGAAGGTGGTCGCCTCGACGATCGCCCGGGCCCGGCGGGCCGGGTCGCCCGACTTGAAGATGCCGGAGCCGACGAACACGCCGTCGGCGCCGAGCTGCATCATCATGGCCGCGTCGGCCGGGGTGGCGATGCCCCCGGCGGTGAACAGCACCACCGGCAGCCGCCCGGAGGCCGCGACCTCGGCGACCAGGTCGTAGGGGGCGGCCAGCTCCTTGGCGGCCGTGAACAGCTCGTCCTCCCGCAGCCCGTGGAGGCGCCGGATGCCGCCGGCGATGGCCCGCATGTGGCGCACGGCCTCGATCACGTTGCCGGTGCCGGCCTCGCCCTTGGAGCGGATCATGGCCGCGCCCTCGGCGATCCGGCGCAGGGCCTCGCCCAGGTTGGTCGCGCCGCACACGAAGGGCACGGTGAACTGCCACTTGTCGACGTGGTGGGCCTCGTCGGCCGGGGACAGCACCTCGGACTCGTCGACGTAGTCGACGCCGATGGCCTGGAGCACCTGGGCCTCGACGAAGTGGCCGATGCGGGCCTTGGCCATGACCGGGATCGACACGGCCTCCATGATCTGGTGGATCAGCTCGGGGTCGCTCATGCGGGCCACCCCGCCCTGGGTGCGGATGTCGGCCGGCACCCGCTCCAGGGCCATGACGGCGACGGCCCCGGCCTCCTCGGCGATCTTGGCCTGGTCGGCGGTGACGACGTCCATGATGACGCCGCCCTTGAGCATCTCGGCGAGGCCGCGCTTGACCCGCGCGGTCCCGGTGACCTGGTTGCTGGGCTCCATGGTGGAGAACTCCTCGGCTGTCCTGGGCCCGTCTGGCGGCATTGTTTTGCCTGCTCAGGGGCACATTTCGGAGGCCCAGGCTACACCACGCCCCGCCCTGGCTTCAACGGCCCGGGACGGCTCAGGAGCCGGTCAGCTGGCGCAGGGCCCAGCCGTCGAGCCGGCGGATGACCCGCCGGGGCAGGCGCACCACGGCCCGGTCCACCGGGTCGACCACGACCGTCGCCCGGCCCTCGCGGAACCCGGCCAGCGCCTTGTCGACGCAGTCGGCGGGGTCCATGAAGTAGCTGCGCTCCAGCCAGCGGCCGACCCGGCCAGCGGGCGCGACCGGGCGGCCCAGGGCGGCCTCGACCATCGGCGTCCGCACCGGGCCCGGGAAGACGACGCAGACGTCCACGCCCCGCGCCGCCAGCTCCAGCCGCAGGCCCAGCGACAGCTCCTTCACGAACGCCTTGGTGGCGCCGTAGAGGACGAGGCCGGCCATGGGCTTGAAGGCGGCGGTGGAGCTCACGTTGACGATGGCGCCGCGCCCGCGGCCGGCGAAGGCGTCGGCCGCCCGCTTGCTCAGGGCGGCCATGGCGGTGACGTTGAGGGCGACCATGGCCTCGGCCTGGGCGGGCGAGGTCTGGACGAGCTCGCCGTGGCTGGACACGCCGGCGTTGTTGACCAGCATCGCCACCTCGGGCCGCTCCAGCACCTCGCCGACCCGGCGGCGGTCGGAGGCCAGGGTGAGGTCGGCGGCCAGCGCCCGGCAGCGGCCCCCGGCCGCGCCGACCTCGGCGGCCACGGCCTCCAGCAGCTCGGCCCGGCGGGCCACGGCCACCACGGCCAGCCCGGCCGCCGCCAGCTGGCGGGCGAACTCGGCCCCGATGCCCGACGACGCCCCGGTGACCACGGCCGTGCGGCCGCGGAGCGCCTCCAGCCGATCCGGTCGCGACAAGGCCAGCCCCCTCTGCCTGGTAGGGTAGCACCCCGCTGTCCGGATCGAGGGGATCGTGCTGACCGCGTCGAACGTCCAGTGCCCCACCTGCGAGACCACCAGCCGCCGGTCAGAGGCCGACTGGGCCACGGTGGCCAGCAGCGAGCGCGAGTTCGAGCACGAGCGCTTCAGCGTCTGGCGGTGCCCGGCCTGCCGCTGCATCCACGCCCACGAGGACGTGGACCTGGGCCGCTACTACGAGCGCTACGGGCTCCACGCGACCGAGCTGGACCTGCTCGAGCGGCTCTTCTACCGCAACAAGCTGCGGTTCATCCGCCGCGCCGTCGACCTCGACCGGGCCAGCCCGGTGCTGGACCTCGGCTGCGGGAACGGCATCTTCGTCGACTACCTCCGTCGGCGCGGCTACACCGACGTGGCCGGCTACGACCCCTACTCCCGCACCCACGCCGACCCGGACGTGCTCGGCCGCCGGTACCGGCTGGTCCTGTCCACCGACGTGATCGAGCACGTGCCGTCGCCGGCCGAGCACCTCGAGCGCGCCTGCGACCAGGTCGCCGCCGGGGGCTACCTCTACCTCCAGACGCCCGACGCCGACCACATCGACCTGGCCCGCACGGCGTCGGTCCGCCAGGTGCTGCAGCAGCCCTACCACCGGCACCTGGTCACGGCGGCGTGGCTGGCCGAGCGGCTGGGGCGGCTCGGCTTCGAGCCGGTCGCCCGGACCCACCGCCCCTACTTCCACACCCGGATCCCGTTCCTCAACCTGCCGACCCTGGACGACTACCTGGAGCGCAACGGCGGGCTGGTCGCCCTCAACGAGCCGTTCCGGTGGTCGTCGCTGCGACGGCCGGGGTTCTGGTGGCGGGGGCTGACGGGCGGGTTCGTCAACCCGACCGACGAGGTCCAGCTCATCTTCCGCCGCGGCGCTCCCGGCGCCGGCTGAGCCGCCGTAACGATCCCCGGACGATCCCGGGACGATGGTGGCGGAGCATCCCCGACCGTACGGAACTCCGTCCTCGAAGGGGGGACCACCATGAGAGTCCGGTCGAGGGTCCCGGCGCTTCTGCTGGCGCCGGCCCTGCTGCTGGCCGCGTGCGGGGATGACGGCGGCGCCCAGACAACCGCCCCGGCTCCGCCGCCCAAGGTCACCGTCACCGCCACGGCCTCCGGCGACCAGGTCACGTTCGACCTGCCGGCCCAGCTGGCGCCCGGGGCGACCGAGCTGACGCTGGTCAACGACACCAAGGAACAGGTCGAGTTTCAGCTCGTCCAGCTGGACGAGGGGCACACCATGGCCGAGTTCTATCCCGCGCTCGAGTCCGACGGGCCCGCGCCGATCCCGGCCTGGGTGCACGTCTTCGGCGGGGTCGGCGAGACGTCGCCCGGCGAGCGCCGCAACGCGGTCGTCGACCTGCAGGCCGGGAGCTACACGTGGTTCTCCAACACCGCGCCCGAGCAGGAGGGGGCCGAGCCGCTGTACCGGCGGGGCGGTGAGGGGACGGTGGAGGTCACCGGCCAGCCGTCGGGGGCCCAGCTGCCCGCGACCACCGCCCGAATCACGGCCCTGGAGGTCGGCCCGACCGACTACCGCTTCGAGGCCAGCGGCCTCAAGGCCGGCAGCAACCAGATCACCTTCGCCAACAACGGCGCCGAGCTGCACCATGTGGTGATCGCCAGGCTGGCCGACGGCGCGACCATCGACCAGGCCCAGGAGTTCTTCGCCAGCGAGGACTTCAAGGGGCCGCCGCCGGTCGACTTCGACGCCTCCGAGATCACCGCCGTGCTCGACAAGGGCGGCAAGGAGGTCGAGACGGTCGAGCTCGCCTCGGGCAGCTACGCCCTGCTGTGCTTCCTCGGCGACCGGGCCGGCAGCCCGCCGCACCTGATCAAGGCCAAGATGATCCAGGAGGTCAAGGTCGCCTAGGGTGCGCCTGGCCGGGCCCCTTCCGGCGGCGACGCGCGGAAGGGGCCTGCCGGCGGGACCGTTGTGCGCTACCGTCAGGCAGGATGCGCGTGCTCGAGCGGACCCGGACGGCCAGGCTGCTGCTGGCAATGGCCTGCTGCGTGGCCCTGCTGGCGCCCGCCGGGGCCGCCGTCCGGGCGGCGGCGGGGCGGCCGGCGGCGGCCGCCGCCGACGAGCTGGCCCGGACCCCGGCCGGCCTCGAGCAGGACCTGCTCCGCGACCGGGTCGGGCCCGTGGTCGCGCCCGGGGGCAAGCGGGACGACCGGGAGCCGGCCGGCCCGACGCCGCTGGGCGTGCTCGCCGCCACCCTGGCCACCGCCGGCGCCTGGTCGGCCGCCGCCCGGCGTGGAGACCGGCCGGCCCGGCGGCGGGCCGCCGCCGCGGCCGGGGCCCGCGCTCCCCCGTCGCTCCAGCTCGCGTCGATCTGACGACGCCGCCCGAGCCGTCGGGCGGCCGAGGCTGGAGGTCTGCAACCATGAGCGTTCGCGTGCGTCCGGACGGGACCGAGGTCGACCGTCCCGTGCTGGCCATGGCCGTGCTCGCCGTCGTCGTCACCGCCGTCGGGGCGCTGTGGCTGGCCAGCTCCGCGGTCGGCGGGCGGCCCAGCTACCGGACGCTGCGGGTCGACAACGGCGCCGGCCTGGCCCTCCAGGTCGACGTCACCGCCGCCGACGGCGGCCGGCTCGGGCTGGGCCTGGCCGACCCCCGGGCCGTGACCACCTTCGGGGAGGTCGTCGACCTGGGCGGGGGCTGGACCTTCGTGGTCAGCTACGGGGGACAGGAGGTGTGGCGGCAGGGGTTCGGCGGCCGGGAGCTGGCTGGCCGCGGCTGGACGGTCCAGGTGCCGGCCGAGGTCACCCTGGCGCTGGAGCGGCAGGGCTACCGATGAGAGGACACCACACAGGCATGGACATCCAGGAGACCAACCTGCCGGGGGTGGGGCTGCGCCACGACTTCACCACCAGGGCCGGCCGCCAGCTCGGCGTCGTGACCCACCGCACCGGCCGGCGCGACCTGCTGGTCTACGACCGCGAGGACCCCGACGCGTGCCAGGAGGTCGTGCAGCTCACCGACGAGGAGGCCGACGCCCTGGCCGAGCTGCTCGGCGCGGCCCGGCTGGTCGAGCACCTGGCCGCCCTCACCCAGCGGATCGAGGGCCTGGCCATCGACTGGCTGCCGATCCGCGCCGGCAGCCCCTACGCCGGCCGGGACATCGCCGACACGCAGGCCCGCAGCCGCACCGGCGTGTCGATCGTGGCCATCGTGCGCGGCGACGGGGCCATCCCGGCCCCGACCCCCGACGTCGGGCTGGAGCCGGGCGACACGCTGGTGGTCGTCGGCACCGCCCAGGGCATCAAGGAGCTCGCCAGACTGCTGGGGAGCTGACCGGCGGTGGAGCACGGCGCCGCCGTCCTGCTCGAGCTGGGCGGGGTGATCCTGGGGCTGGGCATCCTGGGGCGGCTGGCCGGCCGCCTCGGCCTCTCCGCCATCCCCCTGTACCTGCTGGCCGGGCTGGCCTTCGGCGAGGGTGGCCTGCTGCCGCTGGTCACCGCCAAGGAGTTCATCGAGGTCGGGGCCGAGGTCGGGGTCATCCTCCTGCTGCTCCTGCTGGGGCTGGAGTACTCGGCCAGCGAGCTGATGGGCAGCCTGCGCGCCGCCGCCCCGGCCGGCCTGGTCGACCTCGCCCTCAACTTCACCCCCGGCCTGGTGGCCGGGCTGCTGCTCGGCTGGTCGGCCCTGGCCGCGGTGGTGCTGGGCGGGGTGACGTACGTGACCTCGTCGGGGATCGTGGCCAAGGTCCTCGGCGACCTGCACCGGCTCGGCAACCGCGAGACCCCGGTGATCCTGTCCATCCTGGTCGTCGAGGACCTGGCCATGGCCGCCTACCTGCCACTGATCACCGGGCTGCTGGTCGGAGGCGGGCTGCTGGTCAGCGTCCTGCCGGTCGGGGTCGCCCTGCTCACGGTGGCCGTGGTCCTGGTGGTCGCGGTCCGCTACGGCGAGACCCTCAGCCGGCTGGTGTTCAGCCCCAGCAGCGAGGTCACCCTGCTGGTCGTCCTCGGCGTGGCCCTGGTCGTGGCCGGGCTGGCCCAGCAGCTCCAGGTGTCGGCCGCGGTCGGGGCGTTCCTGGTCGGCATCGCCCTGTCCGGCCGGGCCGCCGAGGCCGCCCACGACCTGCTCAGCCCCTTGCGCGACCTGTTCGCGGCCGTGTTCTTCGTGTTCTTCGGGCTCCAGACCGACCCGCGCTCGATCCCCCCGGTCGCGCTCGTGGCCACCGTCCTGGCCCTGGTGACGGCGGCCACCAAGATCGCCACCGGCTGGTGGGCGGCCCGGAGGATCGGGGTCGGCCCCCGAGGGCGCTGGCGGGCCGGCACGGCCCTGGTCGCCCGGGGCGAGTTCTCGATCGTGATCGCCGGCCTGGCCGTGGCCGCCGGCCGCGAGGCCGAGCTGGGCCCGCTGGCCACCGCCTACGTGCTCATCCTGGCCGTGCTGGGCCCGGTCCTGGCCCGGACCTCCGAGCCCATCCGGGTCGGCCTTGGCCGCCTGCTCACAGCTCCTGCAAGGCGGCGATCCGCTCGTCAACCGGCGGATGCGTGGCGTCCCCGGGAGCCATGATCCAGAGGTGGCGCAGGCCCGGCCCATCCGGCGGCTGGCCGCCCGAGGCCAGCTTCCTGAGGGCGCTGACCAGGCCCGGCGGGTAGCGGGTGAGGCGGGCCCCGCCCTCGTCGGCGTCGAACTCGCGCCGCGGCGGGGCCAGCAGCCGCAGCAGCCCCGGGACCCGCCCGAGGGCGACCCCGAGGGTGGACAGGCGCGCCCCCCAGCTCCAGATGTGGTTGAGCTCGTGGGCGAGCACGCCCTCCAGCTCGACCCGGTTCAGGGCGGTGAGCAGCCCCCGGGTGACGACCAGGGCCGACCGGGAGGGGTCGCGGCCCACCGAGAAGGCGTTGGCGGCGTCGCTGTCGACCACGTACAGCCGGGGCACGGGCAGGCCGGCGGCCTGGCTCAGGCCCTCGACCAGGTTGTGGTAGCGGGGCCAGCGGCCCGGGTCGGCGGCCTGGGCGCCGGCGTCGCGCAGCGCGGCCCGCTCCCCCACCCCGGGGGCGAACCCGACCACCAGCACGGCCAGGCCCAGCCCGGCGCCGAGCCCGCTCACCCCGAGCCCGAGGACGAGGGTGACCAGGAGCCCGAACAGGGCCAGGGCGGCCACGACCACGGCCACCGTGACCTGGTAGGCGCGGCGGTTGGCGGCGATCTGCTCCCGCAGGAGCACCAGCGTGCTCAAGGAAGGAGGACGATGCCGACCCAGGTGCCGAAGACCACCGAGGCGACCAGCAGGGCGAGGGGGGTGAGGCGGCCGTAGGCGCGCCCGAGGGGACCGGGCGCCGGCTCGTCGCCGGCCCGCACGTTGCGGTTGAGCATCCCCAGGACGGGCAGCAGGAGGACGGCCAGGACGCCCTGGGCGAGGCCGAGCAGGGCCCCCCAGCCGACGAAGGTGGCCGAGTCGAGCTGCTGGAACACCTGGCGGTAGACGAGGGCGAGGAGGGCGCCGGCGACCACCTGCACGGTCACCCCGTAGATGTAGACCATGCTGCTCCGCTCCCGGAGCAGCAGGCCGCCCTCGAAGCGGAGCAGGTCCAGCCGCGTCAGGCGCAGCCCCAGGAACCCGGCGTACACCGTCGCCGCCACGATCGCCCCGATGATCCCGCCCCACAGGGCCGCCGCCACGTCCACGCCGCCTCCTCGACTCGCCGCTCGACGGCGCAGTGTACCGAATGAGGTTCCGACCGGGGGCCTAGGCTTGAGGCCCCCGGACCCCCTGTCCTCCGAGGGCGGCCCGGTAGACCTCGACGACCTCGGCGGCCACGACCTCCCAGGCGTAGCGGCGGGCGGCCACCGCGGCCGCCTCGCCCATGGCGGCCAGGCGGGCCGGGTTGTCGAGCAGACCGGTCAGGGCCGCGGCCAGGGCCTCGGGGTCGCGGGGCGGGACCAGCAGCCCGTCGGCGCCGTCGCGGACCACGTCGCGGTAGCCGCCGATGTCCGAGCAGACCACCGGCAGGCCGACGGCCATGGCCTCGGCCAGGACGATCCCGAACGACTCCCCGCCGAGGCTCGGGGCGCAGAACACGTCGGCCGAGGCGTAGTAGGAGGGCAGGTCGGCCTGGGGCACGGAGCCGACGAAGACCAGGTCGGGCCGGAGCCGGGGCGGGACCATGGCCATGGCCTTGTCCTGGATGTGCCGGTCGTCGCGGCCGACCACCAGCAGGCGCAGCCGCGGGAACGCCGGCTTGAGCCGCAGGAACGCCCTGACCAGGTACTCCAGGCCCTTGCGGGGCTCGAGGCGGCCGACGAACAGGACCGTCGGGCCGTCGCCCTTCCAGCCCTCGAGGGGCTCGGGGCGGGCGAAGAACTCGGGCGCGACCCCGTTGGGGACGACCGCCATGGCGCCGCCGAAGCGGCCCTGCCAGGTGTCGCGGGCCGAGGCGCTGACGGCGATCCTGGCCCCCAGCCGGTCGTAGACGCGCCGCAGCAGGGGGCTGGCCGCCTCCAGGGCGAGGGAGCGGCCCAGGTTGGCGTGGAACGTCCCCACCACCGGGACCGGGCCCGCCTGGGCCACGGTCAGCATGCCGACGCTCGGGGACAGCGGCTCGTGCACGTGGAGCAGGTCGTAGCCGCCCCGGTGGACGGCCCGCCGGACCCGGACCAGGGTCCGGGGGCCGATGGCGATGCGGGCCACCGAGCCGTTGTAGGGGACGGCCAGCGACCCGCCGAGGCCGACGAAGCCGGGCTCGGCCACCGGCCGCTCGGCCGGGGCGAGCACGTCGACCCGGTGGCCGGCCTGGCGCAGCTCGCCGGCCAGGGCCCGGACGTGGTTGCCGACCCCGCCGGGCACGGTCCACTCATACGGGCAGACCAGGCCGATGTTCACAACGGCCCAGCCGGTAGCGGGCCGGTACCTCGCGGGCCACGGGGGCCCGGAGACGAGCTCCCCTTGAAGTAGCGGCTGAGCACGTGCCACTGGGTGGGGGCGGCGGCGATCAGGCCCTCGAACTCGTCGGCCAGCCGCTGGGTGAGGGCGATGGTGTCCTTGCGGGTGTCGCCGGAGCGCTCGGGCACCAGCGGCGGGGGGACGACGGCCCGCCAGTGCCCGGGGCGGCGGTCGTGGTAGACGCTGCAGGGCAGCAGCGGCGCCCCGGTCCGCAGGGCGATCGAGGCCGGCCCGCCCGGCATCACCGCCCGGGCCCCGAACAGCCGCACCTCCAGGCCGCCCCCGGTGAGGTCGCGGTCGCAGACCAGGCAGGCCAGGCGGCCGGCGCGCAGGGCCCTGACGACCCCGCGGAGGGTCTCGCTGCCGTCGTCCAGCGGCAGCAGCTCCATGCCAAGGGCCCGCCGGTAGACGGCGAAGCGCTCGTACAGCTCGGCCGGCTCGAGCCGCTCGACCACGGCGGTGGCCGGGTAGCCGACGGCGGCCAGCCAGGCCCCGCCGGCGTCCCAGTTGCCGATGTGGGGGCTGGCGAAGATGGCGCCCCGGCCGCCGGCCAGGGCGGTGTCGATGTGCTCGCGGCCCTCGATGCGCAGCCGCTGGCGGATGTCGGCGGCCGTCAGGTCCTCCAGCCGGAACGCCTCCACCCAGTAGCGGCCGTAGCTGGTGAAGCCCTGGCGGACGGCCCGCCGCAGCTCGCGGGGGCCGGTGGCGGGACCGAGGACCTGGGCCAGGTTGGCCGTCAGGGCCTCGCGGCGGTCACGGTCAAGGCCCAGGTAGACCCGCCCGCCGACCCCGCCGAGGGCGTGGGCCACCGGCTCGGGGAGCGTGCGGACCAGCTTCCACGCGGCCAGCCAGCGGCGAGAGGCCGCCTGGCTGTTGGAGCGCCGGTCGGGCATCGGCGTCGCATCACGCATGCCAGCAGTCACTTATAAGCGGTGAACATGCGCGCCGGGCATGGCCGACCGGCGCTCCAGGGGTCACCTGCCGATGTCCGGCCCGACGTCGGATTGCTGCCAGACGACCAGGAGGCGCTGGACCACGGTGATGATGGTGCCGGCGACCAGCACCCACAGGCCGGCCTCGGCATGCCCCAGCAGCAGGGCGAGCCCGAGGACGATGACCCGCTCGGGGCGCTCGGCGATGCCGACGTTGCAGGCGAAGCCGAGCGACTCGGCCCGGGCCTTGATGTAGGAGACGATCAGCGACAGGCCGAGCACGAGGGCGGCCAGCACGGCCATGGCGTCGAGGTCGCGGACGGCGGCGAACCAGATGATGCCCGACAGCACGGCCGCGTCCGAGAGCCGGTCCACGACCGAGTCCAGGAAGGCGCCCTTGCGCGAGACCCGGCCCGAGGCCTTGGCCACGGCCCCGTCGAGCATGTCGGGCAGGCCGGACAGGAGGCTGACGGCGCCGCCGATCACGGGCTGGCCGGTGGCGATGAGGGCGCCGGCGCCGAGGCTGCCGGCGAGGCCGATGGCGGTCAGGCCGTTGGCGGTGATGCCGGCCTTGGCCAGGGCGTGGCCGGCCGGCTCGGTGACGTGACGAAAGGTGTCGCGGGCCTTGGACGAGAGCACGAGGGATACCTGTCGTGACGGGGGTGTTCCTGGGGGGAACACCCATGGTTGAACTTGGGGAGGCTAGCACTCCTCTAGACCCGGCTCAACGGCGACCGGTTACGGCAATATGCGGTGGTAGCATCGCCGCTCCGGCGAGATCGAGGGAGGCTGGCCGCCTGTGAAGAGCTACCCCACCGACCATGTCCGCAACATCCTGATCGTTGGTCACGGGGGCGCCGGCAAGACCTCGCTGGTCGAGGCGGTGTGCCACGCGACCGGGGCCACCAACCGCATCGGCCGGGTCGAGGACGGGACCACCGTCACCGACTTCGAGCCCGAGGAGACGCGCAAGCAGATCTCGGTCTCCCTGGCCGTCGCCCCGGTCGAGTACGACGGCTTCAAGATCAACCTGCTCGACGCCCCCGGCTACGCCGACTTCGTGGGCGACGTGCGCTCGGCCCTGCCCGCCGCCGACGCGGTCCTGTTCGTGGTCTCGGCCGTCGAGGGGGTCGAGACCCAGACCGAGGTCGTCTGGACGATGGCCGAGGAGCTGGGCCTGCCCCGGGCCTTCTTCATCAACAAGCTGGACCGGGACCGGGCGTCGTTCGCCCGCAGCCTCGACGGCATCCAGGCCGCCTTCGGCAAGGCCTGCGCGCCGCTGTACCTGCCCATCGGCGAGGAGCACGACTTCGGTGGCCTGGTCGGCCTGCTGTCGGGCCGCGCCTTCACCTATGAGAACGGCAAGCGCAGCGAGGGCGACGTCCCCGCCGACCTGACCGACGCCGCGGCCAGCCTGCGCGAGCAGCTCATCGAGGCGATCATCCAGGAGTCCGAGGACGAGGAGCTGATGGACCGCTACCTCGGCGGGGAGGAGATCGCCCCCACCGACCTGATCGGCGACCTGGAGCAGGCGGTGGCCGCCGGGCGGCTGTTCCCGGTGCTGGCCGGGGCGGCCGTCCGCAACATCGGGGTGGCCGAGCTGCTGGAGGTCTGCACCCAGGCCTTCCCCTCCCCCACCGAGCGCCCGGAGGTCGAGGGCCGCCGCGCCGACCCGGACGGCCCCCTGGCCGCGTACGTGTTCAAGACCATCTCCGACCCCTATGTGGGGCGGATGAACCTGTTCCGGGTGATCTCCGGCACCTTCCGGCCCGACAGCACCGTGTTCAACGCCACCAAGCGCAAGGACGAGCGGGTCGGCCACCTGCTGACCGTGCGGGGCAAGGCCCAGGAGCCGGCCGACCAGGTCGTCGCGGGCGACATCGGGGCGGTGGCCAAGCTCACCGACACCGCCACCGGCGACACCCTGACCGCCAAGGACGCCCCGGTGGTGCTGCCGGCCCCGGTGATGCCCGACCCGCTGCTGCCGATCGCCATCGCCCCCAAGTCGCGCGGGGACGAGGAGAAGCTGTCCTCGGGGCTGGCCCGGACCGAGGCCGAGGACCTGACCCTGCGGGTCGAGCGCAACGCCGACACCCACCAGACGATCCTCTGGGGCATGGGCGAGAACCACATCGAGATCACCCTGGAGCGGCTCAAGCGCAAGTACGGGGTCGAGGTCACCCAGGTGCCGCTGCTGCTGCCCTACAAGGAGACCTTCAAGGCCCCGGTCAAGGCGATGGGCCGGCACGTGAAGCAGTCGGGCGGCCACGGCCAGTACGCCATCGCCAACATCGAGGTCGAGCCGCTGCCCCGCGGGAGCGGGTTCGAGTACGCCGACAAGATCTACGGCGGGGCCGTGCCCAACCAGTTCATCCCCTCGGTCGAGAAGGGCGTGCGCAAGGCCATGGAGGACGGCCTGGTCGCCGGCTTCCCGGTGGTCGACATCCGGGTCACCCTCTACGACGGCAAGTTCCACTCGGTCGACTCCTCCGACATGGCCTTCCAGATCGCCGGGAGCCTGGCCCTCAAGGAGGCGGCCAACCAGGCCGACATCGCCCTCCTGGAGCCGGTCCTGGAGCTGGAGGTGCTGGTGCCGGACGAGTATGTCGGCGACATCCTCGGCGACCTGTCGTCGCGCCGCGGCCGGGTGGTCGGGACCGACCCCGTCGGCACCGGCAAGACCCTGGTGCGGGCGACCGCGCCCGAGGCCGAGGTGGTCCGCTACGCCATCGACCTGCGCTCCATGACCCGGGGCAAGGGGTCGTTCGCCCGCCGCTTCTCCCACTACGAGGAGCTGCCGCCCCACATGGCCGCCAAGGTCATCGAGGAGGCCAACGCCCGTAAGTGACGGCGTCGTCCTCGCTGCGCACCAGCCCTTGGCGCGCGGCCAGCGCGGCCGCCTCCAGCTTGGAGTGGACGCCCAGCTTGACCAGGACGTTCTGCACATGGGTGCGGACGGTGTTGAGCGACAGGTAGCACTCCTCGGCGATGCGGCGGTTGGACCAGCCGCGGGCCAGCAGGCCAAGGACCTGGCGCTCGCGCTCGGACAGGCTGCGCAGCAGCAGCTCGGCGTGGTGGTCGCGCTCGGCGGTGTGGACGGCGTCGGGCAACCCCTCCGACGGTCGGTTGCCCGCCCGTTCGGGGGGCCCGCTGTCGCGGGGTTGGGGTGAGCCGCGCGGGGTTGGCGGACCAGCCGCCACCATCCGGAAGCCGGCGGCGACGGCCCGGATGGCCTGGGCCAGCTCGCGGGCCGACACGGCCCGGGTCATGCCCGCGGGGCCGCCCGGGCCGGGGAGGCTGGACGGCTCCAGCAGGGCGTCCTCGGCCAGCAGCAGCACCCGGGTCGCCGGCTCGGCCTGGCTGACCAGGCGGACCAGCTCGGTCACGGCCGGGCCGGGCATCTGGGTGTCGACCACCAGCACGTCGGGACGGTGGGTGAGGACGGCCTGCAGGGCCGAGGCGCCGTCACCGGCCAGGGCGACGATCTCCAGGTCGCCCTCGGCCGACAGCACCATGCCGAGGCCCTCGACGAACGCGTCGTGGTCATCGGCCAGGACGACCCGCACCGGTTGCCGCATTGCCGCTTCCCCCCGAGCGCGCCGATCAGGTGCTGACGGCGGTGTCCAGTGGATCCGGCACCCCGGGCGGCCGCAGCGGCAGGCGCAGCCCGACCAGGGTCCCGCCGCCCTCCCGCGGCGCCACCCACGACTGGCCGCCGGCGTCGTCGAGGAACCGGCGGACCACGAACAGCCCGATGCCGTGGCCGTCGCCGGCCGCCTGCCCGCCGCCGCCCCGGTCGGCCACGACCACCTCGACCTGGCCGGCCTGCCGATCGGCGCGGACGTCGACCTCGACCGGGCCCGGCCCGCCGTGGGCGGCCGCGTTGTCGATCAGGTTCTCGATCGCCTGGCGGAGCATGGCCGGGCTGGTCTCGACCTCGGCCGGGGCGCCGGCCTGGACGCGCACGCTCGCTCCGCGGGCCACGGCCACGGTCCGGGCGGCCGCCTGGGCAGCCGCGGCCACGTCGGGCGCGGTCTCGGCCGGGGCGGCCCGGCGATGGTCGCCCAGCAACTCGCCGGCCAGCGCGTCGAGGTCGCCGACCTCGGCCAGCAGCAGCTCGAGCATGGCGCCGGTGTCGAGGCCCTGGTCGCGGAGCAGGGAGATCGCCTCACCGGCGACCCGCACCGCGGCCATTCGCCGGCGCAGCTCGTGGGCCAGCATGGCGACGTTCTCCGGCGTGGGCTGCGTCCGGTCCCGCCGAGCGCGCGTCGACTCCCTGGCGCGGGCCGGCCGAGGAATTGAAGCCACTGAAGTAGTCCCCCTGTCGCTACTTGCGGCGGTCAACGTACTGCGCAGGGGACAAGCTGCCCATCTGAAGAACTGACTAGAGATGGTACGACTGCATGAGCGCAGCTCCCGGATCCGGACGCTTTGGACGGGAGCCTCCGGTCGGGTGCGCGTCTACGCCGCGAACCACCGTTGAGTGATCCGCAACAGAGGTCGACTGTCGTAGAGCGACTTACTGCGGCTGTAGTAGGGACAGGACCTACGGATCAGCCACAGTAGGCAGCCGGAAGCTGACAATCGCTCGCTCGATGGAGCTCGAGCTGACGTCCGGCGGCGCCGGGCTGCACAACTGACCGCCGACCAGAGGTAGAAGGAGCGCGAACTGTGACGATTGGCGAGCGGACCCTGACCGGACCGCGGGGCGGTCTGCCCCACGGCGGGCAGCTGGTGGATCGGCGCCTGGACGCCGACGAGGCCGGCGCCCTGGCGTCCAGCCCGCTGCCCTCGCTGGCGCTGACCGCGGCCGAGGCGGCTGATCTCCGATCCCTGGCCACGGGCGCCTACTCCCCCCTGACCGGCTTCATGGGGGCCAAGGAGCACGAGTCGGTGACCGAGTCGATGCGCCTGCCCGACGGCACCCTGTGGCCGATCCCGGTGTGCCTGGGCATCCCCGACGGGGTCCGGGTCGACGCCGGCCGGCTGGGCCTGCGGGGCGAGCGGGGCGAGCTGCTGGGGGTGCTGGAGGTCGCCGAGGTGTTCGAGCGCGACCGGACCGCCGAGGCCGAGCTGGTCTACGGGACCACCGATCCCGAGCACCCGGGCGTGGCTCGCGTCCTGGACTCTCCCGCCCGTGCTGTGGCCGGGCCGGTGCAGGCCGTGGTCGAGCCGCTCCAGGGGCCGGTGGGGTCCCGGGCCCTGGCCCCGGCCGAGACCAGGGCCGCGTTCGCCGAGCGGGGCTGGGCCACCGTCGTGGGGTTCCAGACCCGCAACCCGGTCCACCGGGCCCATGAGTACCTGATGAAGTGCGCCCTCGAGATGGTCGACGGGCTGCTGCTGCACCCCCTGGTCGGGCCGACCAAGGAGGGCGACGTCCCGGCCGAGGTCCGCATGCGCGCCTACGAGGCGGTGCTCGGCTACTTCCCGCCGGCCCGGGTGCTGCTGGCCGCCCTGGTCGCCCCCATGCGCTACGCCGGGCCCAGGGAGGCGGTGCTGCACGCCCTGGTGCGCAAGAACTACGGCTGCACCCACTTCATCGTCGGCCGCGACCATGCCGGGGTGGGCAGCTACTACGGCACCTTCGCCGCCCAGGAGCTGATCGCCTCCCTGCCCGCCGAGGATCTGGGCATCACCCCGCTGCGGTTCGACAACGCCTTCTACTGCCAGCGCTGCCTGGCCATGGCCACCGGCAAGACCTGCCCCCACCCCGACACCGACCACGTCGCCCTGTCCGGCACCCAGGTCCGCTCGATGCTGGCCGCCGGCCAGCTCCCCCCACCCGAGTTCTCCAGAGCCGAGGTCGCCCAGCTGCTGATCGAGGCCTACCGCTCCTGACCCCCCACCAGCGAAAGGCGCAGCGTCCCATGACCAACGAGACCGGCTTCGTGCTGTGGCTCACCGGCCTGTCCGGCGCGGGCAAGTCGACCGTGGCCACCAAGCTCGGCCCCACCCTGGCCGAGCGCGGCCACCGGGTCGAGCTGCTCGACGGCGACGACGTCCGCACCAATCTCTGCCAGGGTCTCGGCTTCAGCCGGGAGGACCGCGACACCAACATCGCCCGCATCGGCTATGTCGCCGGCAAGCTGGCCAAGCACGGGGTGGCGGTGCTGGTGGCGGCCATCTCCCCCTACCGGGAGGCCCGTGACCGGGTCCGGGCCTCGGTCGACAACTTCGTCGAGGTGCACGTGGCCGCGCCCGTTTCGACCTGCGCCGAGCGCGACGTCAAGGGCCTGTACGCCAGGGCCCTGGCGGGCGAGATCAAGAACTTCACCGGGGTGTCCGATCCCTATGAGCCGCCGCTGGACCCCGAGCTCGTGCTCCACACCGAGTCCGAGAGCGTCGACGACTCGGTCCACCAGATCCTCGCCTGGCTGGAGGCCAACCGGCTCACCACCCCGCCCGAGCGATAGCGCCATGACCAGCGGGAGCGGGGCCCGAGTCGACCTGCACGCCCACACCCTGGCCAGCGATGGCGGCGACCGGCCGGAGGAGCTGGTCGCGGCCGCCGCCGCGGCCGGGGTGGCGGTGCTGGCCGTGACCGACCACGACACGGTGGCCGGGGTCGCGGAGGCCCGGGCCGTCGGGGAGCGCCTCGGGGTCGAGGTGCTGGCCGGCTGCGAGCTCACCGCCACCGTGGGCGACCGGGTCGTCCACGTGCTGCTGTACGGCGAGGGGCTGCTGGAGCCGGACCTGGCCCATGCCGTCGAGCTGGCCCGGCACGGCCGGCACGAGCGCAACCTGGCCATCGGCGAGCGCCTGGAGCGGCTCTGCGGCGTCGGCTACGACGACGCCGTCCGGGTCGCCGGGACCAGCACCCTGTCGCGGGCCCACTTCGCCAGGGCGCTGGTCGCCCGGGGGGCCGTGGCCGACGTGGCCGAGGCCTTCGACCGCTACCTGTCGTCGGGGCGGCCGGCCTACGTGCCGGCCCCGGGCGTCTCGGTGACCGACGCGGTGGCCCTGGCCGCCAAGGCCGGCGGGGTGGCGGTGCTGGCCCACCCGGGCCGGCTGGCCGCCGACGAGCGCCATCGGGTGCTGACCGAGGCCCTGGAGGCCGGCATCGACGGGGTCGAGGTCTGGCACTCCCAGCACGACGCCGACCTGCGCCGCTCCCTGGCCGCCCTGGCCGACCGCCGCGGCCTCCTGGCCACCGGCGGGTCGGACTACCACGGCCGATTCAAGCCGGACGTACGCGTCGGCACCGGCAGCGACGGCAACGTGGCCGTTCCGCCCGAGCGCCTGGCCGCCCTCCGCAGCCGATTGGCGTCGTCCGGCCCCGCCTGACCTGGAGGCCCGCCGCAGGGTGTGAGCAAGCAGGTAACGCCGGCAGCGCCATTGGCGTTCCTTGGGTCGGGGTGGTCGGCCGGATGTCCCCGGCTCTGGAGCACTGGCAGCATCGCTTGGGAGACATCATGGCCAACGACGTGACACTTGTGCTCGCCGATCACCATGTGCTGGTCGCCGAGGGGCTTGGAAGGCTCCTTGACGCCGAGGACGACCTGGTCGTCCTCGGCGTCGTCCACCACACCGGCCAGGCGATCGAGTCGGCCGCCGAGCACCGCCCAGCCGTGCTCGTGCTGGACGCAGACCTGCCCACCAGCGACCTGGCCGAGACGTTGGCCGCAGCCAAGGCGGCCTCACCGGCGACCAGGCTGCTGGTGCTGTCGGGTGACGCCCACCCGGACACGACCGCGGCGGCGCTCTCCTCCGGCGCCGACGGGTTCCTGGGCAAAGACCGGTCCAGCCGCGGTCCTGGCGTCGAGCTGCGGGCGCGGACGCTGACATCCCGGGAGCGCGAGTTTCTGAGCCTGCTCACCATCGGCTGGTCCAACCGGCGCATCGCCGAAGCGAACCAGCTGTCGTACCTCACGGTCCGCTCCCACATGCAGAACCTGCTCCTCAAGCTTGGTGTCCACAGCCAGCTGGAGGCGGTCGCCTTCGCCGTCGAGCACGGGATCGTCGAAGCCCGCGGCGCCCCGCCCGGGCAGGGACCGCCCCCGGTCAAGGTCCGGTGAGGGCGGTGCCCGGTCGGGGTTGCCGGGCCCGGGGGCGGCCGCCCCACCGCCGCACCGCGGCGATGATCCGCTCCAGGTCGCGGCCGCGAAGCTCCTGGTGCACCGGAACGCCGACGATCGAGGCCCGTAGCCGGCTCGTGGTGGGGAACCCGGCGGTCGGCAGCGACGGGTGCGCGAGGCCCCAGAAGTCCACGGCGTCGATCCCGCACTCGTCCAGGAGCGCGATCAGCCCGGGCTTGTCGGTCGTCTGGACCGGGAAGAAGTACGGCGACGCGCCGTCGGGCAGGGCCGCCAGCGGGGCCGGGACCTGTCCGGCGAGCTCGCCCAGGAGGACCCGGTAGTTGCCGCGGCGCCGCTCGGCCGGGTCGGGCTCCAGGAGCCGGGGCAGCAGGAACGGGATGCTCCGGGACGGGGCGGCGTGGACCTTGCCGAGGCGGTAGGTCCAGGCCGACGACCTCCACCGGCGCGTGGACCCGGCCCGCAGGCTGGCCGCCAGCGACGACCTGGAGGTCAGCCAGGCCTGGTGGCGGCTGGCCAGCTGGCGCAGGACCCTGACGGTCCCGCCGGGGCGGCCGTGGACCGCGACCTCCACGGACCGGCTGCTGCGCAGCGCGCCGCCCTCGGGGACGCCGACGGACTTGTAGAAGGAGAAGATGGCCATGTCACCGAACGAGCCCAGCGGCCCGCCCCCGACCGAGCCGAGCCAGGCCTGGGCGACGTCCTCGATCAGCAGCAGCGCCCGCTCCCGGCACCATCGCAGCCACCCGGGCGCGTCCTGGGGGAAGCCGAGGTAGTGGATGAGGTACAGGGCCCGGGTGTGCGGGCCGACCAGCGCCTCGACCGCCGCCGGGTCCGGCCGCAGGGTCGGGCCGACGTCGTAGAAGCGGCAGCTGATCCCGGTGGTGCGGAAGGCCTCGACCTCCGACCCGTGGTGGTAGGCGGGCAGGAGGACCTCGTCGCCTGGTCGCAGACCCAGGCCCTGGATGCCGAAGAAGAGGGCCTGGCGGGCCTTGCGCAGGACCAGGGAGCCGGGCGCCGCCAGCGGGTAGGGCGGATTCCGGGCCGGACGGCGCAGGTAGACGTCGGGAGGCAGCGGCGGCCACATCCGCAGCCGGCTCGGCCTCATCGGGAACCCGCGACAGAGATCGGCGCGTTCGACATGTCTGAGCCCCCCAGTCGTGGTCACGTCCGAATGTTGGCGAAGACTTCCTCATGTGTCGCCGCTTGGCAAGCTCGGACCGCGCCGCGGTGGTGGTCTGCGCTGCTCGAGTGGCCTGCCGGGGACGCTCAGCCTGCCTGCAGGGCCAGCTTCCAACCCTGGCTCGCCTCGACGTTGAGGTAGTAGAAGCCTGGTTCGAGGCCGGCGGCCGTCCGTGACGCCCTGAAGGGGCCGGACTCCTCGATCAGGAAGTACAGCGACGGCCCCTGGTCGCTCAGCAGCTCGACGGAGAGGTCGCCCTCGCCGTCATGCTCCACCTCCACCTGCACGTCGCGGTCGACGCGGAACGGGCCGACCAGCGCGTCACCGGCGCCCTGGTACCGCTGGGGCAGGGCGGCGCCGGCCTGGCCGCGGGGCTGGGTGATCTCCACCTTCCAGGACGTCCCGGCCGCGACCGACAGCCGGTAGATCCCGCCGCGCAGGCCCAGGCCGGTCGAGCCGCGGTAGCGGCCGGTGGCGAGGAACAGCACCCGTTGCGGCTCGCCCTCCTCATCCAGGACCTCGACCCGGAAGCTCCCGCGTCCCCGGTGCTCGCCAGTGAAGACGGTCAATCCACCTGCCAGCAGGAACGACTCCGTCCTCGTCGCCTTCTGGCCCGAGAACCGGATCGGGGCGGGCTGGTGCCGGCCGGCGGCCGCGGTCGTGGCCGGCGGGTTGGGGTCGGCGGTGGCCTGACAGCTGGCGAGGAGCCCCGCGACGGCCAGGAGCGGCAGCCAGTGTCGGCGTCCTCTCCGGCGTCCCGCGCCACCGTGGGGCATGTCGTCACGCTCCTTCGGAGTAGCGGCGGCGGCGGGCCAACCCACCCTTGACCGCCCTTGCCCGCACCACTCCGGCCTTGAGCACCGGCCGCAGCCGGGCGTGGTAGAGCGCCAGCGGCCGAAAGGCCCCCCGGTAGGCCCGGACGGCAACGCGGGGCCGCAGCTCCGTGGTCCACCGGAGCTTGTAGCCGTCGGGGCCACCGAGGAAGTCGTAGAAGCGGCAGCTCTCCAGGATCGCCGCCCGCAGGACCTCGCCGCGGAGCACCAGGCCTGGTGAGAACCGCGCGTAGCGCTCGTCGAAGCCCGTCTTGATCAGGAACATGCCGCCGGCGAAGACGCAGTTCATGTCCACTGCCAACGGGACGCCGTCCAGCTCGAGGAAGTTGAGCCGCAGCCAGCCGGCGGAGGCCGCGGCCTTGGCGAAGTCCGTGTACAGCCGCTCGGTCCTCGGGTCGCTCAGGATCGCCGTGGCCGCGCTCGCCTTCCAGCCGGAGCTCTCGACCCGAAGGAACGTGGCGAGGTCGCGTTGCACCTCCTCGTCCCCGCCGGTGGTGGTGCGGAACACCAGTCGCCCCTCGCGTTCCAGCCCCCGGCGCCGCCGCCCCAGCTGGGACCGGAGGTTGCGGCTCACCGATGCCAGCAGGTCGTCCCAGCTTCCGGGGAGCTCCAGGTAGGGGCTGCGGACGCCGGTTGCCTGGACCGTGCTGTAGCCGGCGGCGCGGAGCTCGTGGTCGGCCGCCTCCAGGCTCGCCCGGCTGCGGATGCCGGGGAGGTGGACCGCTCCCGCTCCAAGTCCGGCCAGGGCCTGCCAGAGCGCCCGTCGGGCCTGGGGGTCGGCGGCGACCACGTCCCAGTCGCCGGAATGGGCATTGGCGGCCGCGGCCAGGCGGCCGCCGGCGAGACGGCGGCAGCAGGCGCCAGCCCGCAGCGAGCCACGGCCGTCCCGCAGGACCAAGCAGGTGAATTGGCCGCTGCCGAACGCTCGCCACCATGCCGCGAGCCACTGGACGGTGAGGAAGGGACTGCCGGCCGAGCGGGCCAGGACGTTCCAGTCCTCGGCCCCGGGAAGCTCCCGTGGGTCGTCGATCAGCTCGACGGTGAAGCTGTCGCTCGTCAGGATCGCCATCACATTTCGTCGATCGGTCGGGGCGGCACCGCGGCGGGCGGCGCCACCGCGCGCCGGTGGCGCCGATGCCGCCGCCCGCGCACATAGCGGGGCTGGCTCGCCCGGCGCTCGACCGCCGGTGCGGGACGGCGCCCGCCGGCCCGGACGCGCCGACCCCGCGCCAGCAGGAACCGCAGGCACATCATCAGGAATGGGACGGGATCGTCGGCGGCGAACCAGGCCGCCTCCCTGACCCCGGTGAGCGAGCGCCGCCATGCCCGCAGGGTCAGCTCGCCGGCGCGACGGTACTGCCAGCTGGCGATCGGGTCGTGGTTCTCCACGATGAACGCCCGGCCGGGGGCGGGCCGGCCTCGCGGCACCGCGCGCCCGGTGAGGTCCAGGTGCATCGCCCGCACCACGTCGATCCCGAGGTCGTCCTCGAACAGGCGGAACTGCGCACCGAGCCGTGGATTGAAGTCCACCAGCTTGTAGCGGCCGTCGCGGAGGTCGAGGCGGTAGTCGAGATCCATGACGCCCCGATAGGAGATGGCCCGGAACAACTCCTCCGCCTGACGCGCCAGCTCCTCGTTCGGGACCCACTGTCCCAGCGAGGTCGGCCCGGCCTGGACCGGGTACGAGCGCACTTTGCGGCCGGTGAAGCCGACCAGGCATCGCGAAGCGGCGTCGCAGTACCCGTGGAAGAACCAGTCCTCGCCGGATTCGGCGGGGATGTACTCCTGCAGCAGCAACCCGGTCGCCCGGTGCCCCTCGACCAGCCTGTACAGGTCGAGCACCCGCTCCGGCGAGTGCGCGATGCTCGTGCTGCGCACGCCGGCGCCCTTGGGCAGCAGCCACGGCTCGGCGCCCTTGACCACGATCGGGAAGGTGGCGTCCGCGAGGAACGCCTCGACGTCGGCGCCCGAGGACGGCGCCGCCGTCCTCGGGTACGGGACTCCCAGCTGGTTGCAGAGCCGGTAGAGGTCGCGCTTGCTGGCGAGCGCGCGCGGCAGCCCGGCAGGCGGCCGGGGAAAGCAGAAGCGGTCCTTCAGCTTCCCGGCGTGCTCGGCGACGAAGACGGCGGCGGCGTCGTCGGTAGGGACGAGGATCGTCAGGTCGCCGATTCGGTCGGCCAGCGTCATCAGGCCGTCGAGCAGCCGGTCGGGATCGTCCTGGAGATCGCCGGTCTCCCAGACGAAGCCGCCGCTCAGGTACTTGGAGGTCGCCGACGGCGCCCACCGACCCTCGCACACGGCGTAGACGGGGATCCCGAGCCGTCCGAGGCTGCGGATGATCCCCAGCCCCCCGTAGTGGACGACGGCGTGACGGAGCTTGATGGACACGACGGCGACCGAGGTGTCGAACGAGACGGGTGGGACGCTGCTGGCCAACCGTCAGGGGTTGGGCGCCCTGCGCAGGACCGTCACGCCGCTGGCGTCGATCCGCAGGTCGGCCCAGGTGGAGTTGTTGGCGTCGTTGCTCTCCACGAAGACGTTGGCCTGGTCGGCCGTCGCCCAGAGGCGGTAGTTGCCGTCGGGCAGCCCGGTCGTGTCGATGTACTGGTCGGGCAGGCTCCACTGGTACTTGTCGCCCCAGCCGACCGACAGTCCGTGACGCAGGGTCCTGCTGTACCGGTTGCCGCAGGATGTGCGCGGATACTGCGCCGCCTGGGGAGCGCCCGCCAGCGAGAGCTTGTACTGGTAATTGTCGAAGAAACAGAACCCAACCTTGTTGCCGACGCGCTCGCCGGTCCCGTTGACCGGCACGAGCTGGTAGCTCTCGACGTCCTTGACGTGCCAGTGATTGTGCCCGTCGCCGCCGTAGATCAACTCCACCCTGGGTGGCGTTACGGTGCGCGAGCCGCCGGCGTCGTCGTAGATCACCTGTTGGGTCGTCCAGTTGGTATTGACGTTCGGCCGTTGAGATCGGACCTCCATCGGCCCGCTCCCGACGTTGACGATGATCGCGCTGAAGCGCAGCAGCCTCCGGCCGCTCGCCTGGTCGGTGACGATGTTCTGGAGCCTGGCCATCGCCAGGTCGGGAAGGCGGTCGGTGGCCGCGGCGGCCCCCCCGGCCGGCGCGAGCAGGGCGACCGCCAGGAGCGGCGCGAGCACGAGCAGCCGAGCCCTTCTACGCATCAAACCTCCAGGCAGGAAGTCCCACAGAGACGTGAACGGGATGCTCCATCCGGCCATGGCCGAGGGAAAGCTGCAGATGCAGTACCGCCGCTACGCCGGCCGCGAGTGTCTCCATCAGTACGCCCCCCGCGCCGCCAGCAGCATGGGGACCGTCTTGGCCAGGATGAACAGGTCGTAGGCGAGCGACCAGTTCTCGATGTAGAACAGGTCGAGCCGCACGTACTCGTCGAAGGGCAGCTCGCTGCGGCCGCTGACCTGCCACAGGCCGGTGATGCCGGGCCGCACTTGGAGCCGGTCCAGCTGCCAGTCCTCGTAGGCGTCGACCTCCCTGGGCAGCGGCGGCCTGGGCCCGACCAGGCTCATCTCGCCCATGAGGACGTTCCAGAGCTGGGGCAGCTCGTCCAGGCTGTAGCGGCGCAGGAGCCGGCCGACCCGGGTGACCCTGGGGTCGTTGCGGAGCTTGAACAGCGGCCCGTCGGCCTCGTTGTGGACGGCCAGATCGGCCAGCATGAGCTCGGCCCCCACGACCATGGTGCGGAACTTGAGCAGCTTGAACCGCTGGCGGTGCAGCCCGACCCGCTCCTGCCGGAACAGCACCGGGCCGGGGGACTCGAGCTTGATCGCCAGGGCGACCGCGGCCAGGAGGGGGGCGGCGAGGACGAGGCCGGCGGCCGAGAGGGCCACGTCGAAGGTCCGCTTGGCGATGGCCTGGGCCCGGGTCAGTCGCACCGCGTGCACCGACAGGGCGAGCAGGCCACCGACCGACTGGGGCATGACCCGGGTGGCCGACAGGGTCCCGGGGAAGTTGGCCGTGACGCGGATCTCCACGCCGTCCAGCCGCCTGGCCTTGAGGACGTTCTTGACGTCCTCGGCGCCGACCGCCGTGGAGGCGACGAACACGCAGCTGGCGCCCGTCTTGCTGATCAGCTGGCGCAGCCCGCCGATGCCGCCGAGCACGGGTGGCCCGTCCGGGACGGCGCCGTCGGAGACGCCGGTGGCCACGAACCCGAGCGGCCGGTAGCCGACCCTACTGGTCGCCAGCAGCTCGGCCAGGTTCTGGGCCTCGCGGTTGGTGCCGACGATCAGGGTGTCGAAGGTGAGCCGCCCGGCGGTCCAGCGGTGCCGGATGACATGGTGCCAGCGGCGGCGCGAGGCGCCGGTGAGCACCAGGGCGAAGAACCAGGCGGAGGCGATCCACAGCCTCGAGCTGGGGACCGGGGTCCAGAACGACAGCACCACGATGGCCATGACGACCGCGGTGACCGACAGGATGATCCGCCGGAACTCCTCGACCGAGGTGTACTGGTAGGTCTGGTACAGGCGGCAGCCGATGTGGCTGGCCACGGTGACGACCGGGGCCAGGGCGAGCACCAGCAGGAAGCCGCCGTCGGGCAGCCGGAGGCCGAAGCACAGCTGATAGGCGGCCAGCAGCGCGGCCACCATGGCGGCGCTGTCGGTCGCGGCCATCCAGCGGTACAGGGTGGTCTGCTGGCGCCTGACGGCGGGCGCGGCGCCCGGCAGCCGGATGACGCCGTCGCCTGTCTTGCTGGTGGTCGCGTCGGTCGCGCGCTGCGCCACCCTGCGACACTCCCTTCAGCGACTTCCGGGACATTGCATTCCGGGCATTCCGGATGATGGACGACGTCGGTCGCAAAAGCCTCCCCGGGGCCATCCTCCGAGGCCACCCGCCACTGTGGTAGCCGCCGCTGCGCTGTTCGGCGTACGGGCGCATCGGGGCGTCGAGGGCCCGAGAAGCCCTGGCGCGGCCGGCGGGAGCGGCCCGACCCCGCGAGTTACCGCAGGAGGATGAGCTCGACTACGTCGATCGGAGCAGCGACCTCTTGTGCCGCCATGTAATCGTGAGCTATGAGCCGCCGTCTGCTGGTCCTTGCCTGGCACAACGTGGACCCGACCTGGTGCTTCCCGGCTCCCGGGGGCGCTGGGGCTCGGGGCCTGGAGCGGCAGCTGGCCTTCCTGGCCCGCCGCTGCAATGTGGTGCCGCTGGCGGACGGTCTGCGGGCCCTCGATCAGGACGATCCGCTGCCGCCCCGGGCGGTGGCCCTGACCTTCGACGACGGCTATCGCGACCACCTCGAGCTGGCCGCCCCGATGCTGTCCCGCCTGGGCCTGCCGGCCACCTTCTTCCTGGTTCCTGGACTGCTCGACGGGACGGCGCGGCCCTGGTGGGAGCTGCTGGCATGGATCTTCACCCGGTCGGCCCGGGACTCGGTGGCCTGGGAGGGCCGGACCCTGGAGCTGCGCGACGGCGGGGAGCGCCGGCGATCGCTCGTCACCGTGCTCGAGGGGCTGAAGCGACGGAACCACCTGGCCAGGGACGCCGCCCTGGACGAGCTGTCGGAGCGCTGCGCGCCGGAGGGGAAGCTGGAGGAGCACGCGTCGTTCCTGGACTGGGACGGCGCCAGGCAGCTGGCCCGGCGGGGGTTCACGGTGGCGTCGCACTCGCTCGACCACGCGATCCTCGCCGAGGAGTCCGTCCCGGCCCAGAAGCGGGACCTGACGCTGTCGCGGCGGCGGCTGGAGGAGGAGCTGGAGGTCCCGGTGGAGCTGCTCGCCTACCCCAACGGCAAGCGGCCTGACTACAGCCAGGCCACCGTCGCCGCCGCCCGGGACGCCGGCTACTCGCATGCGCTCACCGCCGTCGAGGGCTGGAACCGGCCGGCCACGGCTCCGTACGAGATCCGCCGGTTCGTCCAGCAGCCGGAGCGCGGCGCGCCGGGCTTGGCGGTCGTCCCGCTGCACCCGGCCTGGGCCCGGGTCCGCGCGTTGCGCGACCGCCGCAGGTAGTCGGCTGGAGACGACTACGGTTGTTGACCATACGCTACTACGTCGAATGAAGCAGGGAGCCTCGCCGGGAACGTGTGATGCTGCCGGGTGGCCTGCGGTATTTCTGCCCGCGCCTCCGTTCACCCGTGTCCCAACCCTGGCGAGGTGATGATGGCTGGACCCCAACGTGACCCCTGGCTGGGGTACACGGGCCGGCGGCTGCGGCGTCACCTCCACTGGCTGCGAAGCCAGGGTCTTGCCCGACTGGTGGAGGAGGACGAGCTGAACCCGGTGGATCGGGCCACCAAGGCGGCGGCCAAGTGGCGTTGGCGGCTGGCCCACCGCGCTCGTCCTCCTGGGGGCACGGCCGTGTTCCTGGTCGGGGTGCAGCGCTCCGGCACCAACATGCTCGTCCGTGGGCTTGAGCGGTCCCCGGAGTTCGCGGTGTACAACGAGAACCACCGGGCGGCCTTCAGCCGCTTCCAGCTGCGTCCGGACCCGGTGATCCGGCGGCTTGTCGAGCAGAGCCGCCACCCGTATGTGCTGTTCAAGCCGCTGTGTGACAGCCACCGGACGCCCGAGCTGCTGGATGGGCTCGGTCTGCAACGGTCCCCGCGGGCGCTCTGGGCATACCGGTCGGTGGACGGCCGAGCACGCTCGGCGGTGGCCAAGTTCGGCGACGTCAACCTGAGGGTGCTGCGAGAGCTCGCGAGCGGCGGCGGCCGCTCCCGCTGGGAGGCGCAGCGCCTCTCCCCCGACAGCCTCCAGCTGATCGCGGGCTTCGACTGGGAGCGGATGGGGCCGTTCGACGCGGCCGCCATGTTCTGGTACATCCGCAACCGGCTGTACTTCGAGCTGGGCCTCGCCCGGCGGCCCGACGTGCTGGTCGTGTCCTACGAGGCGATGGTCGCTGAGCCCGAGGCGGAGATGGCGCGGATCTGCGAGTTCCTCGGCGTCGCCTACGACGGTCGGCTGATCGCCCACGTCAAGGCGCGGCCCCGCGGACAGTCTGAGGCGCTCCAGCTCGACCCTCGGATTCGCGACCGCTGTGTCGAGCTGGCGGCCCGGCTGGAGGCGGCCCGCCATGCGGGCCCGGCGCCGGTCCCCGGCGAGGTCGGCCGGTGAGGATCCTTCACGTCAACAAGTTCCTGTACCGGCGCGGTGGAGCCGAGAGCTACATGCTCGACCTCGTCGGCCTGCAGGCCGCAGCGGGCCATCAGGTCGAGCTCTTCGGCATGGCCCATCCCGACAACCCTCCCTACCGCTATGCCCGCCACTTTCCCGGGCATGTTCAGCTGGAGCCACCGCCCACCAGAGCGGACAGGCGGCTCGGGGCCGCGGCGCGCATGGTCTGGTCGCCGGCGGCCAGGCGCGGCATGGAGGCGGTGCTGCGGTCCTTCCGGCCGGACGTGGTCCATCTCCACAACATCTACCACCAGCTGTCGCCGTCGGTCCTGCGGCCGCTGGCGGAGCACGGCATTCCCGCCGTCATGACCTTGCACGACTACAAGCTGATCTGCCCCTCGTATCTGCTCCTGGCCCAGGGCAGGGTGTGTGAGGCATGCCTCGACGGCCATTTCCGCCACGCCGTCAGCCGCCGCTGCAAGGATGGCTCGCTGGGGGCGAGTGCCATGCTGGCGCTCGAGTCGGCGGTGCACCGGCGCATCGGCGCGTACGGGCCGGTGCAGGTGTTCATCTGCCCGAGCCGATTCCTGGTCGCCAAGGTCACCCAAGGCGGCGTCTACCCCGACCGCCTGGAGCAGCTGAGCAGCTTCGTCGTCACCCGTGAGGTCGCACCCAAGGCACAGCCGGGCGGCGGAGTCGTCTACGCCGGGCGCCTGTCCCATGAGAAGGGGGTTGACGTGCTGGTGGAGGCGGTCGCCCGGCTCGGCCACGGGCACCTCGAGGTCGTCGGCGACGGGCCGGAACGGAACCGGCTGGAGGCGCTGGCCGCGGCGCGCGCCGCTGGCCGAGTCCGCTTCCACGGCCGGGTGCCCCGCGAGCGGGTGCTGGACCTGCTGCGGAGCGGCGCTGTCGCCGTGATGCCGTCGCGCTGTCACGACAATCAGCCGATGGCCGTGCTGGAGGCGTTCGGCTGTGGGGTGCCCGTGCTGGCGACGAACCTGGGCGGCCTGCCCGAGCTCGTCGACGGAGGCTACGGCGAGGTCGTGCCCCCCGAGAACCCGGACGCCATGGCCGCGGCCCTGGGTCGCCTGCTGGCCCAACCGGAGCGGACCTGGGCGATGGGCCGGGCAGCCAGGTCCAGGGCAGAGCGGGAGTTCGCCCCCGACCGCCACCTGGCCGGGCTGGAGCGGCTCTACCAGCGGGCGCGGAGCGATCGGGCGGCATGACAGGGGCGCGGGCCAAGGTGCTCTACATCGCGGGTTCGGGGCGCAGTGGCAGCACCATCCTCGACCGCATCCTCGGCCAGCTCGACGGCTTCTTCTCGGTCGGCGAGCTCTGCAATCTATGGGACCGCGGCCTGGTCGCGCACCGCAAGTGCGGCTGCGGCGTGCCGGTCGACCAGTGCCCGACCTGGAGGGGCATCCTGGCCCGGGGCTTCGGTCACCAACCCGACGAGACCGAGGCCAGCCGGGTGATCGCCCTGCGCCGGGGCCGGGTGCGGGTCCGCCACATCCCGCGGGTGCTGGCCACGCGGCGACGCCGGCGGGACGACGACGGCGACGAGCTGCTCGGGGTGCTGGCCCGGCTGTACGGGGCGGTGCGGGAGCAGACCGGCTGTCGGGTCATCGTCGACTCCTCCAAGGCGCCGCTGTACGCCGAGCTGCTGGCCCGCATCCCCTCGGTCGACCTGTACGTCGTGCACCTGGTGCGCGACCCTCGCGCCACCGCCTACTCCTGGCTGCGCAAGAAGCAGCTGCCCGACTTCGACGACGTCCGGCAGATGCAGCGGTTGCGGCCGCTGAAGAGCTCGGGGCTGTGGACCTTGTGGCAGACGATGAGCGAGCTGCTGATGGGCCGCCCGCCCGGCCGCTACCTGCGCCTCCGGTACGAGGACTTCGTCGCCGACCCGCAACCGGCCGTGCGGCGGGTGGCGGCGCTGGTCGGCGAGGAGCCGTCGACGCTGCCGTTCGTGTCTGCCGCCGCCGTCCGGCTGCAGGTCACCCACTCGGTGTCCGGCAACCCCAACCGGTTCGAGACGGGCCCGGTCCAGCTGCGGCCCGACACCGAGTGGGTGGATGGCCTCAGCCGGCCCCACCGGGCGCTGGTCACGGCGGTCACCTGGCCGCTGCTGCTGCGGTACCGGTATCCGCTGCGCCCCGGCGGGCGGCTCTGGCGCCGTCAGGCGAGCGCGGTCAACCGTTGAGGGTCCCGGCGCCGACCCGCCGGACGGCGGCGCCCAGGGGGCCGGGAGCGGCACGCGCGGCCGCCAGGGCGGGCAGCGCCGCCCCCGCCACCGGGCCACGGGCCAGCGCCACCGTCTCCAGCCCCGGGTCGGCGACGGCGAAGCGCAGCTTGTAGTCCTCGCCGCCGCGCAGCAGGCGGTACTCGGCCACGCCGTCCTCGGCGGCCTGCCGGATGGCGTGGGCCAGCAGCACGAAGCCGACCCGGTAGGAGCTCCAGGCCGGGTCGCGGCCAGCCTGGTAGTAGGACTCGGTCCCGGCGAAGCGCAAGCCGTACAGGGCGGCGACCGCCGTCCCGTCGACCTCCAGGAACCACAGCCGCAGCCACCCCTGCTCGGCCGCGACCGGGAGGAAGGCGCGGTGGAAGGCCGCATCGGCCAGGAAGTTGGTCGGGTCGGTGGACCAGCGGGCGGCGTGCAGGCGGAACAACGTGTCGAGGTCGCGGTCGAGGTGGCGCGACCCGTCCGAGAGGCGGTAGCCGACCCGGTGCTCGCGGGCCAGCTTGCGGGCGCGCCGGCGGACCTGCTCGCGGAAGTTGGCGCTGCGGGCGCGCAGGTACGCCTCCCACCCACCAGCGCCGAACCGCACCACCGGGCTGGACTCCTCGGCCAGCCGCCGGCCGCCGAGCAGGGCGCCCCAGTCCTGGCCGCGCGGGAGCTGCTCGGCCAGCAGGAGATCGGCGTCGAGGCGGTGGAGGCTGCGGCGCAGGGCTCGGGCCAGCAGCACCCCGTCGTCCGGGTGGCCGACCGGGCCGAGCTCGTCGCCAGGGCCGTGACCCAGGAACCGGAGAACCTTCAGCGGCCCGCTCCGCCACTGGTAGAGGGGCAGCAGGCCGACGGGCTCACCGGCGCGCCGGACCACGATGACCTGCAGGGGCCGGTCCCGGCCGTAGTGGCGCCACCAGGTCGACGCCCACTCCCAGGTGGCGAACGGATTGCGGCCGCGCTCGGCCAGCTTGGTCCAGCACTCCCGCAGCGGCGGCAGCTCGTGGGCGACGTCGAGGGACAGCTCGGCCGGCAGTCGCGGCCCCGAGCGGGCGGCGGCCACGATCCGCGCCAGATCCCGCGGGCGCAGCTCCTGGTGGACGGGCAGCCCGACGGTTCGGGCGGCCAGCCGCGCGGCGTTCGGGAAGCGGTCGGCGGGCGCCCCCGGATGCAGCCAGGCGCGGAAGTCGAGCCCGCCGATCCCACGCCGCTCGAGCCGCCGCAGCAGGGCAGGCTTGTCGTCGGACTCGACCGGGAGGACGAAGGGGGCGGCGCCCTCCACCAACCGGTCGAAGGGCGCCGGCACCTGCCCGGCCAGCTCGGCCAGGAGCGTCCGGTAGTTGGCCCGTCGCCGGGCCCGCGGGTCGCCGCCGACCAGGCGACGCAGCAGGAGGGCCTGGCGGCGGCCGGCGGGGTCGGCGGGCTGCTGGCCGGGGGCGGGCTGGGGCGGGTGGACCGCGTCCGCGGGCAGGCCGAGCGTGGCCCGCAGCGAGAAGCCGCTGAGGTCGCCGATCGACCCGACGGGGCGGTCGCCGATGGCGCCCAGGAGGGCATGGGTGGCGTCCTCGACCAGCAGGAGCCCCCGCGACCGGCACCACTCGAGCCAGCCGGGAGCGTCCTGGGGGAAGCCGAGGTGGTGGACCAGCCAGAGCGCCCGCACCCGGGGACCGAGCAGGGATTCCAGCTCGTCGGGGTCGGGCTCCAGCCCGGGGCCGACGTCGTGGAGGCGGGGCGTGAGGGCCGCCCTGGCCAGCGTCTCCACCGCGGGCTCGGAGGGCCATGCCGGGACCAGGACCTCGTCGCCGTCCTCCAGGCCGAGGGCCCGGAGGCCGTGGAGCAGTCCCTGGCCCACGTCCGGGAGCAACCGGCAGCCCGGCTCGGAGAGCGGAAACGGGAGCTCGGCCGCGGCCGGCCGCAGGTAGGCGAGGGCGGGCGGGCGTGGGAGGATGCCCACCCGGCGGAGCGGCATCACGCCGGCGACGTCTCGTAGCCCCAGGCGGCCAGGTGGGCGGCCAGCGAGTGCTCGACCAGGTCGATGCTGGCGGGATCGAGCTGGCGGCGGTAGTCGTGCTGCCGGTCCGGGGACAGCGCGATCTTGGCCAGGGCGGCGTGGAGGGCGGGGTGCTCGTCCAGGCCGGCGAAGGCCAGCATCTCCTTGAAGCGCCCGTGTGGGTCGGCGAGGACGTCCTCGAAGCGGACGTCGATCCACTGGTCGGCCGGGACCAGCTCGCGGGCGTCGGCGAACGCGTCCATCAGGATCTTCCAGCACTGGGCGGCCAGGACCGGGAACGAGCGGCCGGAGGCCTCCCAGTCGGCCGCGTAGGCGGGCGGCAGCGGGCCCCACTGCCACGCCTCGGGGCCCAGGTGCCCCGTCCACCAGCTGGTCCGCAGGGCGGAGGCGACCACCGCCCGGCCGTCGCGGGTGATGTTGATGAAGCGGGCGTCGGGGAAGATCTCGCGGATGAAGCCGGAGCGGGGCCAGCCGGTGTACTTGTGCAGGAACACCGGCTTGCCCTGGGCGCGGGCCCGGCTGGTGAAGAACGCCCGGAAGCGCTCGGCCACCCAGGGCATGGCGTCGCTGGCCATCAGGTCGCGGAAGGACTCGGTCACCATCGGCGAGACCTCCCGGGCGAGCGCCCGGTAGCCCTCGGACGGCGCAAACCGTAGCCGCCCCTTGCGGGTCATGGACGGCGCGACCCGCTGGTAGAGCTGGTTGTTGAAGCGACCGGCGCCGGTGGGGAGGAGCCGGGCCCGGTCCTCCAGGTTGGACAGGAAGCCGATGTCGGGATGCCGACAGAGCAGCTCCTGAACCAGCGTGGAGCCGCAACGACCGGTGCCGATGATGAAGACGAGCACCGGGCTGGTATACGCGGTTCGCTGGTCGCGGTCGAGCCCTCAAATGCATCACCGGCGGCTACGTCCATTGGACCAGCGGTCGCTCGTTGGCCGCTGCCGGGCGCCGGCTCGGCGATGCTCAGCGGCCGCGCTGGAGCACCGCCCGGTAGACGTCCTCGGTCCGCTCGGTGGCGTCATCCCAGCAGTAGGCGCGCAGCACCTGGTCGCGGAGCTGGGCCGCGCCGGCCTGCTCCAGCTCCGGGTCGGCCAGGACACGGCCAAGCGCGTCGAGCAGCCCGTCGGCGTCGCCGGGGCGATGGAGGCGGCGACCCGGTCCGCCCGACCCGACCACCTCCAGGTGCGGTGGGATGGAGCTGGCGACCACCGGCAGACCGAATGACGCCGCCTCCAGCAGCGTCAGCGGCAACCCCTCGAGCAGGGAGGGGAGCACGAAGGCGGCCGCGTTGCTGTACAGCTCCTGCAGCTCGGCCCCGTAGACATAGCCGGGCAGCACCACCCGCGGGTCATCGGCGGCCAGCTGGCGCAGGGCGTCGGTGAAGCCGTCGGTGAAGCTCGTGTCACCGACGAGCACCAGCCGGTGGTCGCCGGGCAGTCGCCGGAACGTCCGCAGCAGGAGGTCGGGGGACTTCTCGGGGACCAGCCGGCCGACGAAGAGGAGATAGCGCCCTGGAAGCAGCCCCAGGCGGGCGAGCGCGCCGTTGGCCGGCCGCGACGGGGCGGCGTGGACACCGTTGGGAACGTAGACCACCCGGCGCCCGTGCGCCTCGCGGTAGTAGCGCTCCAGGTGCTGACCGACGACGATGGTCGCGTCGGGCACGCGGGCGCTCAGCCAGCCGGCCGTGCCCAGGATCACCTTGGCGCCCCGCCCCCACTTGCCCCGCTGGTCGTCGCGTCCGTGCACCGTCAGGACCACCCGGGCCCGGGACAGATAGCGGGGCAGGACCGCCAGCATGCCGGGGCCGATGGCGTGGTAGTGCAGGATGTCGTAGGACGCCGCCATCGCCCCCATGGTCGACAGGCCGCTGTGGACGATCGCGTCCAGGTGCTTCGTGCCGACGGTGGGCAGCGACGCCAGCCGCATGCCGCGGTGGCTGTCCAGGTCTGCTCGGCTGTAGTTGCTGCGGCAGAAGACGGTGACCTGGTGGCCCCGGGCCACCAGCCGAGCGCCGAGCTCCTCGACGTGGCGCTCGATGCCTCCGAAGGTCGCCGGTACCCCGCGAGCGCCGATCATGGCGATGCGCAGGGCGCCGCGACCCTGCCGGCCGCCGGTGCCGCGGATCTGGCTTCCAGCAACCCGGCGCCGCAACCTGCCTCCCGGTGGCGTGCTCAGCTCATGAAGACGACAGCCTGTGCCTTTCCGGCGAACCATCGCCAACCGTCGTACTCGTCGCCAGATGCAAGTTGCGGGGTGTTGCGCTACGACCGGAGTAGTGACGCCTGCGACGATGAGAGGAAACCCGATCCTCCGTCCGCCGTAGCGTCCTCCCATCGCTCCGGCCCGAAGGTGGCGGTGGGCACACCGGTGACCGCCCGATTCCTCACCGGAGCTGAACCTGGCTCGTACGCATGGCGCCCGAAGGCCTCCTATGATCGATCAGGCGGCGACCCGATGTGGGCCAGAGGTGAGGAGGATCCACGGCGATGCGGAGATGCGACAAGGTCGCCAGGGGGCGACCACCGGGCGGACGCCTGACCATATCGCTATCGCTGCTGCTGGCCCTTGGCCTCGCCGCCGGCTGCACGAGCGGCGGGGATGCCGGCGGGTCGGCTCCGACGCCGCCGTCCAAGGAGATCCAGAGCTACACCGGGCCGGGCATCCAGGGCACCGCCAGCCCGATCGGGCTCAAGTGGGACTGGTCGACGCTCGACCGGTACCTGCCGTTCGTCAAGGACCTGGCCGGCGGGGCCACCTTCTACGAGTTCGAGTGGTGCCAGGTCGAGCCACAGCCGGGTCAGCTCGACTGGGGTGCGCTCGACCAGGTCGTCCGCTCCAGCAAGCGCCTCGGATACGAGATCATGCTCAAGATCCGGGTCGGTTCCTGCTGGGCTACCGGTGGCCGGCGCGGCGAGGAGCGGGGCGACAAGCGCAAGACCGTCTCCGCCATGCCGCAGGACCTCACCGCCTATCAGGCATTCGCGCGGGCAGTGGTCGAGCGCTATCGGCCGCTCGGGGTGCGGCAGTACGCCATCGAGAACGAGGTGAACGCCCGCAACTTCTGGGACGGTAGCCCTCAGCAGTACGAGCAGCTGGTGCGGCTCGGCGCCGAGGCGGTCCATGCCGCCGATCCCAAGGCGGAGGTGCTCGACAGCGGCATCGCCAGCCCCATCTATGGGGTGGCGATCGCCGAGCGTCTGCTCGCCCAGGGTCGCGAGGGCGAGGCGGTCGCCGCCTACCAGCGCTACTATGCCCGCCGCGGATCGCAGTACGAGCGGGTGGAGACCGCCGCCGAGCTGCGCTCGATGCTCGGTCGGGATCTCGTCCGCCGGGGCCTCGACTACCTCGCCGCGACGCAACGGCTGGCCAGGCAGAAGGCCTTCGACGTGTACCAGCTCCATTTCTACGAGCCGTGGGACAACGTGCCCGCCCTCTTCGAGTACCTGCGCGCGACCCTCCCGTCCACCCTGCCGATCGAGGGCTGGGAGGTCGGGATGTTCCAACGCGGGGCCTTCGACCAGGAGGGCGAGGACCAGCAGGTGCGGGCCGGTGAGGCCGCCAAGGTGGTGTCACTGCTCCTGGCCGGCGGGGCTCGTCGGGTGGTCTGGCTGCCCACGGCCGCCCCTGACGGCGCGGAGGAGCTCCGCTTCGGCCTGGTCGACGCCGGCGGAACCACCCGCCAGGCCGGCGAGGTGGTGAAGCGCTTGGCCGCAGCGGCCGAGGGCGCCAGTTGGCGAGCTGTGACATCGGGTGACACCAGCGGGATCGCGTTCGGCAGGGCCAAGCAGACGGTCCTTGTGCTGTGGAGCGAGCAGGGCGCGACCATCCCAGGAACCGCCCGGTCGGGCGCCAAGGCCTCGACACTCAGTGGCGAGTCGGTGCAGTGGGGGGAGGCCGGTCTGCGCCTTGGCGCGGAGCCCTTCCTGGTGAGCGTGCCCCTCGGCCTGGATGAGGCGGCTCGACTGGTCCGCTAGCGGGCTGGCGTCCGACTGCCCCGTGGAGGATGGACGGCAGGAGTCCGGCCGGTCCGGTGGCGGCGCCAACGGGGGGCTCGACGAGATCGGCCGGCGCCGACGAGCACCGCCCCCACCACCGGGAAGTGGTCCCGGCGCAGGATGCCGGCGAGCTCGGCCAGGGTCTTCCAGCGGCTGCGGCCAGAGCGGGCCACGAGCACCGTCGCGTCGGCCTCCCCGGCCAGGGCCAGCGCTTCGGGCCACCACCGGGCGGCGGGCGTGTCCACCAGGACGACCAGGTGGAGCTCACGCAGCCGCTCCAGGGCCTCGGCCAGGTGGGGACGGGCCAGCAGGTCGGCGGGACTTCGGCCGGCCCAGCCGGCCGGCAGCAGCAGCAGGTTGTCCCGGACGGCGATCACCAGCGAGAGCACGTCGGCGCCCGAGGTCTCCAGGTACTCGCCGAGGCCGGGCACCTCAGGCACACCGAGCGCCCGCTCGACCACCGGACGACGAAGGTCGCCAGAGACCACCACCACGGCCCGGCCGCGCCGGACAAGGGCTCGGGCGAGGCCGACGGCGACCGCTGACTTGCCCTCCTTGAGCTCGGCCGACGCCACGGCCACCACCGACAGCTCGCTCCCGAGCCCCTGGCGCTCCAGGTTGACCGCCAGGCGCCGGTAGGCTTCGTCCTCTGCGCTTGGGGACGGTTCCGGCACCAGCCACCTGGACCACCGGCGGCGACGCTTGGGCACGCCGACCAGCACGTCGACGCCGGCGGCGGAGGCGGTGTCGGCCTCGGTGACCAACCGGGGCCGGATGGCTTCCAGCAGCAGGACGAGCAGGAGGCCGGCGAGCAGGCCGGCAAGGATGCCGAGCGCCAGCATCCTCGTCCGCCCCAGCGGCGTGCTGGCCGTCGACTGGGTGACCGGCATGTGGGCGACGGTGGACAGGCCCTGCCGCGCGGCCAGCTCGCGGAGCCGCTCGCGCTCGGAGCGCTTGGCCCGGTAGCGGTCCTGGAAGGCCTCGAGCTGGGCCTGCGTGGACACGGTGGCCAACCCGTCGAAGGAGGTGGCGCGCTCCCGGTCGACCCGCTGGGTCCACTGGATGACGTTCAGCTTCAGCTCGCGGGCCTGCTGGTCGAGCACGGCCAGGGCCTCGCGAGTCCTTGCCTGGTCTGCGGCGTTCCGTTTCGCGGTCAGGCGTTGGACATACAGCTCGAGCGCCCGCATCGCCCGCGGACCGGAGCGGTCGACCAGGGACAGCTCCACGGCGGAGCTGGAGCCGAGGACGGGCTCGGCGCGCAGGGCGGCGATGAAGGCGGTCGGCCGCTGCTCTGCTGGCAGATCGCTGGTCGCGTCCGGTTGCCCGGGGAGATGCTGGAGCTGCTCGAGGAGCTGGGAGGCGACGTCCACATCGAGTACCTGCGCGCTCCGCTGGCGGTCGGTCAGGACGAATGACGGGCGGGTGGCGGCCTGCTCGGCGAAGGGCTTGACGTCGATCCGCACCGCCGCCCGGTACGTCGGGCTGGCCGGCAGCAGCGCCGGCAGGATCGCGGCGCCGAGCGCGACACCGGCGGCGAGCCCACCGAGGACCACCAACCGGCGCCGCCAGAGGGCGCGGAGATAGCGGGCAGGTGAGATCGGCGGCCGGGCACGGGGTCGTCGAGGCGGCCGCTCGGGAACGAAGCGCGAGGTGCTTCGAGCCTGCTGCGGCCGCGGCGGCGCCGTCTCCAGCGCAGGGTCGTCCACGCCGTCCGGAGCCAGGAGGCCGACACCGCCCGCAAGCGCGCCCGCCGGCGGATAGGCCTCGGCCCAGCCCGGCGCGCGCCGGCGCCGCAGCAGTGCTCCCACGACCAGGCGATCCTCGTCGGTCAACCCTTGGAGCAGGATCGCTCCCAGGTAGACAACCGCCACCACGACGCCGGCAACCGGCAACTGCGCCGGCCGGTCCACCATGACCCGCACCGCGACGGCGGCGACGAGCGCGAGCAGGCCGGCGAGCAGGCCTCTCGCCGTGGCGGCCTCGAAGGGAAGCATGCGCAGCTCGACCCACACCTGAACGACCCGGGCGATGTTGATCAGGCACAGCGACACCGCCCAGGCGACCGCCGAGCCGACGATCCCGTATCTCGGGATCAACACGAGGTTGAGCACGACGTTGAGCACCAGCCCGACGGCGTTGTTCAACAGGTTGAGCCGTGGCCGGCCGGACATGTTGAGCACCATTCCGCACGGGCCCGTGATGGCGTCGACGAACTTGCCGACGGCCAGGATCACGGTGACCGACGCGCCGATCGCGAACCCGGGTCCGAAGAAGGCCAGCAGGTCCCGTGGGAAGACGACGAGCAGGACGAACGCTGGCAGGGAGAGGCGGACGATCCAGCTTCCGGCCAGCCCGTAGGTGCGCCGGAGGCTGTCCATCCGTCCCCGGTGGTACAGGTCGGCGATGCGTGGGGCGAACGCGGCGTTGATCGGCACCATCACGAAGGTGGCCAGGTGGACCAGTCGGGCGGCGACGTTGTAGACGCCGACCTGGCCGCTGTTGCCCAGCATCCCGAGCAGGAGGACGTCGGCCCACAGGAGGCCGTTGGAGGCGAGCGCGGCCAGCCAGCTCATGGTCGAGAAGGCCAGCAGCTCCCGCGGACGATAGCTGGGCGGAGCGGTCGGCGGCCCCATCACCCGGCGCAGCGCCAGTGCGGCCAGCACGGCCGCGGCCAGGTTGCTGGCCAGCAGCGCAACCATGACCCCGGGCAGTCCGGCGCCGGCCAGCAGCAACAGCGCCACCAGCCCGAGGCGCGCGACCGGCTCGAAGATCAGCCCGATCAGCGCGAACGGCTTCATCGTCCGGTATCCCTGCGTGGCCGCCAGCGCCGCGTTGGTGAAGGCGGTCGTGGGAAGCGTCAAGGCCACCAACCGCAACGGCATGGCCAGCCGGGGCTCGTGGAACACCACCTGCACCAGCCAGGGCATGGCGACGAACAGCGCCGCCCCGAGGCTGGCGGCGGTCATCGTGGAGACGGCGAGGCCGAAGCGGACGGTGCCACGGACGGCCCCCGGATCGCGCTCCGCGAGGTGGACGGCGACGAAGCGGGTGAGGCCGGTGGTGAAGCCGGTCAGGGCCAGCGTGCCGAGCAAGGAGAGGAACGCGTACGCCTGGGCGTACACGCCGACGTCGACCCGGCCCAGCTTGCGCGCGACGAGCAGGGTGACGCCGAGCAGCGCCGCCTGGTTGCAGATGGCGCCCACGAGGTTGAGGCCACCGCCGCGGGCGAAGCCCACAACCTGCTGCTCGATCTCACCCTGGTCCTCGACCGCGGACCGTGAGCGGACCGTCGTCGGGCCAGCGCCGCGGGACCGATGGCTCAAGGCTCGGCCCTACCGGTGGCCGGGGTCAGTGGGGGTCGCGCCGACAGCAGGGCTGGTCATGGGAAGGCCAGGGCGGGCGACAGCCCGCCCTGGCCGCAGGTCATGAGCGAGAGCGCGCGTAGTCGCGTGCCGAGTCGATGCCGCTGGCAGCACCACGCTGTGGCGCCTCCATCTCGTCCGTAGGTGAGCGCCGGGAGCCCAGCTCGAGCAGCAGGATGATCCCGACGGCGAGGAACAGCCCTGCCCCAAGCGCGGGCACGACCTTCCTGACCAGGCCGGTGAGGGACGACGCCTTCTGGACCTCGCCGATCGTGACGATCGACTTGGGATCGGCGGCGCTGTACTGAGCCTGGGCACGCTCCAACCCCTCCTCGAGCACGTTCAGCCGGCCGAGCGCCTGGGTCTTGCGGTCGACGAGGCTCTGGTAGGTGGCGACCTGCGGGGCCAGGGTGGCCACCTCCTTTTTCTTGGCCCTGATGGCCGACTCCAGCGCCGAGGCGGCGCTGAACTCCCCGCGGGACCTGACCGAGATCTGCTCCCGTTGCATGTCGGCGACCTGCTGGGCGGCGATGCGGTAGGCCTCGTCGGGCAGGACCTGGCCGGTCTTGCGATAAAAGGCGCCGAGCTCGCCGTTGACCTTGTCGACTCCCTTGCGGGCCTCGTCCACCAGCTTCTGGGCCAGGGTGACCTGGGTCTGGAACAGGAACCGGATCGTGGCGCTGGTGGCCTCGTTGAGCACCGGTGCGGCCTGGTTGCGCTCGGGCGTGGTGTAGGTCACCTCGACAAGGCTGGAGTCGCCGATCTGGGACACGGTGAGGTTGTCCTCGATGGCGTCGGGGGCTGCGCCCGTCCTCTCCGCCACCTGGGTGACGATCAATGGCGACGTCAGGGCGCCGCTGAAGTCGGCGACGAACGCCCTCGGGGCGCCCGCGCCGCTGTACTGGTTGGTGCTCGGTCCCCCGACCACGGAGGGGGCGGCGACGGTGGCCGTGGCCTGATAGCTGGGCGGCTGGAGGCGGTCCCAGGCGATGACCGCGCCGGCGGCCAGCAGCGGCACCAGCACCAGGATCCAGAGGCGGCGGCGGATGACGCCCAGGTAGCTGTCAATTTCCACGGAGGCTCCCTCCGGTTTCCGAGCGCGAGGCGGGGCTGGACGAGGACTGCTGGCGGACGACGAAGGAAGCGGCGGCGGCGAACGCGAACAGATACCAGAGGAGGACGACGTTCGACAGCACGTTGGCCGCAAGACTGACGGCAACGAAGGCGACGGCGCAACCCAGGAAGCCGACCGCGACGCCGCGGTCCAAGGAGTCGGGCGGCGACACCCGCACTGCTCGCAGCCCAAGACCCAAGAGCGCGACCAGCACGGCCAGGTACGCGGCGAACCCGATGAGCCCGGTCTCCACGTACGCGCGGAGGAAGTCGTTGTGGGGCTGCTTGGCCTCGTCGGTGGAGAACTGGGTGCTGGTCAGGCCGATACCGGTGACCGGGCTGGAGTTGGCGAGGGGCAGCACTTCTGTCCAGTAGTTGATCCGCCAGGTCAGGGTGTTGCGCGACGCCTCGGCGGCGGGCGTCGGCGCGTCGGCCAGCTGGGTGAAGCGGGAGGAGAGCTGGGGTACGAAGACGAGCGCGCAGACGACCAGCACGAGCAGGCCGAGCAGCAGGCGCTTGCTGTGGAGGGCGCCGACGAGGAGCACGCCGATCGCCGTGCCGATGATCGCCGTCCGAGTGTAGGTGAGGAGCAGGAAGACCGAGCTCAGCGCGAGCGCGGCCCCGAGCGCCATGCGCAGCGCCCGCCCCAGATGGGGGTACAGCGCCACGCCAAAGATGATCATGAGCATCAGGTAGCGGCCGAACACGTTCGACGTGGAGAACGGGCCCGTGATGCGGGTGAGCGCTCCCTTGACCTCGGACGCAGGGCCGCCGGCGAGGAAGCCGGACAAGGCGTAGGCGAGCGGGAAGACCAGCGACAGGAAGGCCGCCAGCAGCACCTGCCGTAGAACGGCATGGTTGACGATGAGCTGCTCGAGCACGATGAACATCATGACCGCGGCCAGAATCCGGAGCAGCTCCAGCCCACCCGCCCGCACGTTGGTCGCGGCCGGCACGCTGATCGCGGCGGCGGCGACGAACACGAGCAGCGCGCGACGGAGGGTCGATCCGGGGAGCGCGCCCTGCCGGTAGTGCTGGGCGGCCAGCCAGACGGCCGAGGCGAGGAGGAAGACGACGGCGAACAGGCTCGCGGGGTCGAGGCCACGGCCCGCCGCCGCGGCGGCGCCGTCGGCTGTCTGATCGCTGCTGAGCTTGGCGAGGTCGATCGAGGCTCGCAGCACCAGCAGGATCAGCACGTAGATCCGGAAGCGCGTGAAGGCCAGCACGGCCAGGATCGCGCCGGCGGCCAAGGCCAGCGGCAGGACGACGGCAAGCTTGGAGTCGCTGCCGGCCCCGACCCCGCTGAGCGCGGCGACCGCGGCCGACACCAGGACGGCAAGGGCGGTCAGGGCCTTGGCCGCGACCCCTGGCCTGCGGTCGGCCTCGAACTCACCGGATGGGACGGCGGCAGACACGGATCTCCTCAGCTCTGCGGCTTAGCGCCCACACCGCAGCCAGACCGTCTCCGCACTGCGCGGTGTGCAGGAGATGCTCCTGGGCACTCCAGTAAGTCGACAACCTGCAATCTGCGTAGTCCAAGCTGATCCGTGGGCCAGGCAGCCTGGGACGGCGGCTCGCGTGTCCTGGGCGAGCCGCCGTCGGGGGCGCGGTTACCGGCGCGCGTGTCGTGGCCGGTGGCGGGCAAGGGCCACGATCGCGATCCCGGCCGCCAGCAGCGCCCCGGCCCCGAGCGGGAGCCGGCTGTCGCTTGCGCCGGTCGCGGCCAGCACGTCCTCGCCTTGCTGTGCGCTGGCCGCGGCGTCCGCGGCGGCGAAGTCGCTGGCCTGGGCCTCGGTCTGGCCACGCGGCCGGGCCGTCGTGGCCGGCGTGGACGCCGGCTGGGTGGCCGTGCCCCCGTCGCCACCGGAGCCCGACGGCTGGCCGTCCCCGCTGGGGAAGGCGCCGGTCGGCGCGTTGATCTGGCTACGGCTGATGTTGGCGCAGTTCCGCGTGGCGTTCAGGCAGTTGGTGACCAGCCACTGCATGACCGACGGGCTCCAGGCGTTCCAGAAGTCGGCGTGCATGGAGAACTGGCCGCCGCTGGACAGGGAGAGCCGGGAGCTGGGGACGCTCCGGACGGGCTTCCAGCGCAGGCGGATGGACAGCACCGGCAGGCTGACCGGGTGGCTTACCGGGCAGCGCTCACGAATGGGGTAGGCCATGTGTGACTTGTGGTCCGGGCTGTCGAGGTTCCGCCCGTCCCAACAGCTCGGGAACATGATCCTGGCGCTGAGGTAGGTGCCTCCCGGGCAGGTCGGGATGGCCGAGTTGCGCTTGGTCACCTCGCCGCCGTTCGGGAACCTGACGCAGTCGAAGCTGGTGGTCCCGAGGGGTTGGGGGCGGGTGGCCTTGGCGTCACCGGCCACCATGCGAAGGCCGAACGGGATGGCGCGCACCGGCGGGTTCTTCCCGAGGACCGTGTAGTAGGCGTCGATGAGGTGCTCGTCTCGCGCGCCGCGGACCGGCCGGCCGCCGTCCAGGAGGGACGGCGTCCAGTAGCCGGCCCTGTCCGCCTCGCTCATGCCCTTGAGGCAGGACGAGTCGGCGCTGGTCAGGGTCCTGGTGGTGGTGTCGGCGTCGGCCGAGACGCTGCCGAAGAAGTCATGAAGGTGGGATCGCCCGGGCTGGCCTGGGAACACGATCGGGTCGTCCGGGGCCGAATGGCTGATCTGGCATTTGACCGAGAACACGGCCTGGTTCTGTGGGATCGCGCTGGCCGGCCTGAGCGGCAGGGCGACCGCGCCAATGGCGACGATCAGCCCGAGCATGCCCAGGACACGGAGGCGGGGGTGCCGGCGAGGCCGAGGGGGTCCAAGCGCGGAGACCCGGAGGTGACGGGGGGACGGTCGGAGCATACGACCTCCAGGCGGATGGGCGGGATGCGGACCTCGTCAGGCGAGTCCGCAACGATGTATGTGCTCCCCTATGGGCTGTGACGGTCCGACGGGGGGTATCGAGCCGGGGCCACTCGATCGTCGAGCCGCCGGGAGGCTCTCAAAATCGGTCCAGGGAGTCAAATCGGGATCCATCAACGGCTGCCCGGATGCGACCCCATCGGCTGATCGGACCGGTCGGGGCGCTTCATCCGGCTGGGCGGGTCTCTGCTAGGCTGCGGCGCGGCCATCGAGGCGGACATGACGGTGAAGGCGGTGAGCGACTGGTGAGTCCGGACCCGGGGGCACCGCTGTTCATCGTGGGCGCGCCCCGCTCCGGCACCAGCCTGCTCTACAAGCTGCTGTGCCTGCACCCCGAGGCGGCCTGGATCTCCAACTGGTCGCGGCGCGCCCCCGGGGTGGCCGCGGTCGCCGGCCTCAACCGGGTCGCCGCCCGCTTCCCGGCCACCCGCCGCTCGGTCTGGTTCGGCTCCGACGCCGCCAACGCCTACGTCTACGGCCGCCGGCGGGCGCTCTGGGAGCGCCTGTACCCGATGCCGGTGGAGGGTGAGCCCGTCTACCGCCACTGCGGCATTGGCGATGGCTCGGCCGGCGGGTCCGAGGACGCCCAGGCCGACCGCCTGCGCCGGGCTTTCGCCGGCCTGCGACGCTGGTCCGGAGGCCGGGTCCTGATCTCCAAGCGGATCGCGAACAACCAGCGGATCCCGTTCCTGGCGACCGCGTTCCCGGCGGCGCGGTTTGTACACCTGATCCGCGACGGCCGGGCCGTCGCCTACTCGCTGACGCGGGTCGACTGGTGGGAGGACGGCGTCGTCTGGTGGTACGGGGACACGCCGCGGCGCTGGCGGGAGCGGGGCGGCGACCCCTGGGAGCTGGCGGCCACCCACTGGGTCCGCGAGCTGGCCTGCATCGGCGAGGGGCTGGGCGCCGTCGCCCCCGAGCGGCAGCTCGAGCTGCGCTACGAGGAGCTGGTCGGCGACCCGGTCGCCGTCCTGCGGCGCGTCGCCGGCTTCGCCGGCCTGGCCGACGATCCCGGCTGGGTGGCCGAGCTGCGCCGGCTGCGCTACCCGAACAAGAACGAGGCCTGGCGCGAGCGCCTCGACCCGGCCGCCCGGGACCGGGTGGAGACCATCCAGCGTCAGGAACTGCTGCGGCTGGGTCTCGCCCGCTGATCCGGCGCCGACCACCTGGGGATCGACGAGTCGTCGGTGGGCGTGCCTGATCAGGCCTCGTACTGGTAGGCGCTCGGGCCGCTCCGGTCGCGGTTGAGCACCGCCCCGAGGACCCTGCCTCCGACCTGCTCCAGCTGCTCGCGGAGGCGGGCCACGGCGCTGCGGTTGGTCGATCCGCGGTCGGCGACCACCAGCACCGCGTCGACCAGCGGGGCCAGGGCGAGGGCGTCCGCCGCGGCCAGGGCCGGCGGGCAGTCGAGGATGATGTAGTCGAAGGATCGCCGCTGCGCCTCCAGCAGCCGGCGCATGGC
>Ga0081538_10000474_pt1 | contig 45138 bp, 44 predicted proteins | sample TabmetS5T2R1_FD_71022 | JGI IMG/M metagenome (GOLD analysis project Ga0081538, IMG submission 71022) | Tabebuia heterophylla rhizosphere microbial communities from the University of Puerto Rico - S5T2R1 | ecosystem: Host-associated > Plants > Roots > Rhizosphere ... | reverse complement strand
TCGATCAGGTAGGCCTGGCGCGCGCCGGCGGAGAGCGTGGCCTCTTCGACGGCGCGCTTCTCGACTCCGGTGACGCCGCTCGGCACGCAGACGACGACACGCGGGTGTGCGAAGCGGTTGTGATGCACCTTCTGGATGAAGTGCCGGAGCATCTGCTCGGTCACGTCGAAGTCGGCGATGACGCCGTCCTTGAGCGGCCGGATCGCCGAGATCGTCCCGGGCGTGCGCCCAAGCATCCTCTTGGCCTCGATCCCAACCGCGTGCACCTCGCCGGTGCGCTGATCGATCGCCACCACCGACGGCTCGGAGAGCACGATCCCGCGCCCGCGCACGTAGACGAGGGTGTTGGCAGTCCCCAGGTCGACGGCCATCTCCCGCCCGCCAAACCCGCTCAAGTAGCCCCAAACGCTCATTGAAGACCCGCTGAGTCTAACGACTGTCCGAGGGCGTCCAGCGTGGACACGTACGGGGCCTGGCCCCGTACGTGTCGCGAGAGGCGGTCAATTTCGTCCCCAGCCTGTGGAACCCACTCCCGGGTCGCCCGACACGGATCTAGGCTTAGCAGCATGCCCGAAGACCTCGTCAACTAGCCGCGGGTGGCATCTATCACATAACGTCTCGCGGGAATCGCCGGCAGCCGATGTTCGCCGACGCGGAGGATCACCTGCGCTTCCTCTGGCTCCTCGATCAGCTTGCAGCGCGCCGGGAGACTGGCACCTGCTCGAGCTCTTCCGCTACCTCGCCCTAATTCCTGTTCAGGCTCGCCTCTGTCGTTCTCCAGGAGAGTGGATTTGAAGCAGCTATGCGGCCGTGGCCGGCTCGGCGCGAGCGAGGGCGTTCCTCGCAATCCGCCGAATACTCGGCTTCTTCGGACGAGACTTCGAATCCGCGCGCTCGAGATTCCAGGTGTTTGTGAACGACCCAGTGAGCCGTCCACAGGCCTGACCCTTTGGGCCCCGGCCGGGGCCTGTCCCCGGACGTGGCCGCGCTAGCCGATTCCGTAGGCGCCTGGGAAGCGCTCGGCCAGGAGGCGGACGAGGAGAGCGGCCGGGAGGCCGACGACGTTGAGGTAGTCGCCTTCGACATGCGCCACCAGAGCGGCCCCGCGGCCCTGGATGGCGTAACCGCCGGCGCGGCCGCGCCATTCGCCCGAGCGGACGTACGCCGCGATGTCCCGCGGCGTCAGCTCCCTGAAGCTCACGAGCGTCTCCTCGTGCTCGATGGCCTCCCAGCCCGGCGTGAGGAGGCAGAGACCCGAGACGACGACGTGCTCGCGAGCGCTCAGGGTTTCCAGCATCTCGGCGGCGTCAGCCTCGTCCTCGGGCTTCCCGAGGACGCGACCTTCGATAACCACCGCCGTGTCGACACCGAGGACGGGTCGCTCTCCAGCTTCACCTGCAACCGAGCGCGCCTTCCCCGCGGCATGAGCTCGCACGAGCTCAGGGGGAGCAAGCCCGGCGTCGTCACGCTCGTCGTAGCGCGGCCCCACGACCTCGAACGGGAGTCCGAGCTGCTCGAGGATGGCTCGGCGTTGAGGCGACGTCGAAGCCAGGAGGAGCGGCGCGCTCACCCCTTCAACCCACCCAGACCTGCTCCCTCCGCCGCGGTTCGCCGGACGTGCTCGTCTAGGTCAGACAAGCTCGCCGTCGGAGAACCAGAGCGCGATCTCGCGCTCCGCCGACGCCGGGGAATCCGACCCGTGGACGAGGTTGTCCGGCATCGCGAGCGCGAGGTCTCCGCGGATCGTCCCCGGGGCGGAGTCGACGGGGTTCGTCTCGCCCATCGTCCTCCGCACGACCTGGACGGCGGACTCGCCTTCCAGCACGAGGGCCAGGGTCGGCGACGACGTGATGAACTCGACGAGCTCGCCGAAGAACGGCTTCTTCCGGTGCTCCGCGTAGTGCTCCTCGGCGAGCGCCTCGTCGACGCGGATGAGCTTCGCCGCCCGGATCGCCAGCCCGCGCTGCTCGAAGCGCGCGAGGATCTCACCTGCAAGCCGACGCTCCATCGCGTCGGGCTTGATCAGGACGAGTGTGCGTTCCGCCATGCGTCCTTGCGGCGTTCCTCCGCCTCGTCGCGCTTCTTGGCCTTCCAGAAGATCCACGAGACGTAGCCGAGCACGAACCAGGGAACGAGCATGGCGACCAGCGCCACCATCGTGATCGCGAACGACCCGCCGTCGTCGCTCCCGGCGTGCTGGGCGAGGAGGACTTCCACGCCTTCAGGTTAACGGTCAGAACACGTTTCAGAGTGACGCCTCGCCGTAGGGGTGCGATGGTCGTTCCGAGACAAGGACGCAGGGAGCGTTCGTAGCCGGAGGCTACGGGCGCGACTGAGGACGCAGCTCTCGGGGCGAGCAGCGCGGCCCGACAGCCCTGGCCTTCATTCTGAGACGTGTTCCTAACCCGAGAGGTTCTCGACGGCGCGAGGCGACTCGACCGGCGTCTCGCAGAAGGGGCAGATCTGCCAGAGCGGCTCGAGCGGTGCCTTGCAGCGCCGGCACGAGTCCTTCAGCTTCGTCGCGCAGACCGGGCAGGCGAGGAACGTCGGCTCGATCGCCGCGCGGCAGACCGGGCAGCGCTCGGCGACCTCGAGACTGTCCTCCATGGCCTTGATCTCGAGCTCCCGCTCGCGCACGTCCTCGAGGTACTCGGGCGGGCGGAAGAGCATGTAGAGGAGCGGACCCACGAACGGCGGGAAGACGCCGAGAGCAACCGCCATGGCGAGAAGCCACGGGTCGTCGATGCGCCGCCGTGCGTCCTTGTAGACCCAGTAGGCGGATGCGAGCCAGAAGACGACGAGGAAGAACAGCGTGACGTTGCGGATGACGAACCACTCTTCGGAGTTGAAGAAGTCGCTGACGAAGTCGAGCGGCTCACCCTCGTCCGTAGTGGTCGTTTGTGCGAGTAGGAGCTGAAGCCGTGTCACAAAAGGATCTTGCCTACGAGCCACCCTGCGCCGAACGCGATCGCCACGATCGCAAAGAGCACGACCGCCGCGAGCGCGAAGACGCTCAGCCGTTCGCCGACGCTTGCCATGGTAGACACGAGGGGCGGACGGAGGCCAGGTCTGCGAGCAGATAGAGCGAGCCGGTGACGAGCAGCGCGCCGTCCTCGCCGGCCAGCTCGCGGCCGCGGGCGAGCGCCTCACGGGGATCGGGCACGACGTGGACGTCTGCGAAGAACGGCGCCGCGATCGCCGCGAGCTCCTCCGCCGGAAGCGCGCGGTTACTCGACGACGAGGTCGCCACGAAGCGCCCGCCTAACGCCGAGAGCGCGGCCAGCATGCCTGCCGCGTCCTTGTCGGCGAGGATCGAGGCGACGAGCACCCAGTCGGCGCGAGGGACGCGGGTGAGCAGGTAACCGACGCCGGCGAGGTTGTGCGCGCCGTCCCAGATCTCGAGCGGGCTCTCGCCGACGCGCTCGAGCCGGCCGGGCACGACGACGTCCTCGAGCGGGGCCGGGTCGACCGGGCGGCCGAGGAAGCACTCCACCGCCGCGTGAGCGAGCACGCCGCTCGAGCCGGCGACGACCGAGACGCCGGCCGCGCCGGCTTGGCGCGCCGCCGGCTCCCACTCCGGCTCGCCGAGGACGACGTACGCGCCGGGCCGGACCACCGCCAGCTTCTCGGCCGCGATCTCCTCGCGGGTGGCGCCGAGGACGTCCGTGTGGTCGAGGGAGACATTCGTGAGGACGACGACCGGGGCCTCCAGGACGTTCGTCGCATCGTGACGCCCGCCCAGGCCCGCCTCCACCACCGCGATGTCGACGCCCGCGGCGGCGAACTCGGCGAGCGCGGCCGCCGTCAACGCCTCGAACTGAGTGGCGCCGACAGCTTCGGCCTCGGTCCGCACAGGTCCGAGCACCGTCTCGAGGTCGGCCTCCTCCCCGCCGACCCGGATCCGCTCGCCCCAGGAATCGACGTGAGGGGACGTGTAGGCGCCCACGTCGACGCCCTCGCTCAGGAGAAGGGCCTCGGCGGAGCGCACGGTCGTCGTCTTTCCGTTCGTGCCGACGACGTGGATCGCCTTGAAGCTGCGCTGGGGGTCACCGAGCCGCCGGAGCAGCTCGCGGATTCGCCCCAGGCCGAACTCTTCCGGCCAGGGGCTCAGAGACTCGAGCCAGCGCACATTCTCAGCCCCCGAGGGCATCGAGCTCGCGCCGGTAGCGCTGGAGCTTCTCACGCTCGCCTTCGACGACCTCCGCCGGGGCGTTCGCGACGAAGCGCTCGTTGGCGAGCATGCCCTCCGAGCGCGCGACCTCCTTGCGCAGGCGGGCAACCTCGCCGTCCCGGCTTCCGTTCAGCGGGAGCTGCTCCTCGGGGACGACGGCGTCGAAGATGCGCCGCTCGTCGTCGGAGAGCTCGACGAGGACGCCGCTTCGCCGTGCGATCTCGGCCGCGTCGCGGACGCGCTCGAGCGCGTCGGCGTCCGCGGCGAAGCGCTCGTCCGGCTCCGGCCAGGGCGACACGATCAGGCGCGCTTCGCGCGCGGGAAGCCGAGACCAAATCTCCTCTGTCACGTGCGGGATGACGGGATGGAGGAGAAGGAGCAGGCGCTCGAGCGCCGCGAGAGCCGTAGCGGCCGCATCGGCGTCACCGTCGTAGAGCCGAGGTTTGATCGCTTCCGCGTACCAGTCGCAGAAGTCGTCGAACGTGAGCGCGTAGAGCGCCTTCACGGCGGCGGCGAAGTCGAAGCGAGCCCACGCCTCTTCCACCTCTGCCCGCACGGCGTCGAGGCGCGCGAGGATCCACCGCTCCTCGACCGCGGAGGGACGCACTTCCGGCTCGGCCCCTTCGACGTTCGTGAGGATCAGACGCGAGACGTTCCAGAGCTTGGTCGCGAGCTTGCGCCCCTCTTGGACCGCGCCCTCGGCGAAGCGGACGTCCTGCGTGGAGGAGATCTTTAGGAGCCCGTAGCGCGTGGCGTCCGCCCCGTGCTCGTCGATCATCTCCACCGGATCGACGCCGGTGCCGAGGCTCTTCGACATCCGCCGCCCGTCGGGCGCGAGCACCGTGGAGTGGATGATCACGTCGTGGAAGGGCAGGTCGCCGACGAGCTCGATTCCCGTCCAGATCATCCGGTTGACCCAGAGCCTGATGATCTCGCGCGCCGTCGAGTCCACGTCTCCCGGGTAGTAGCGGCGGAGATCCTCGGTTTCCCGCGGCCAGCCGAGCGTCGCGAAGGGCCAGAGCGCCGAGGAGAACCAGGTGTCGAGCACGTCGGGATCCCGTACGAGCTCGCCCGAGCCGCACTCCGCGCACGTCTCCGGCGGCGGCCAGGCGCAGGTGACGTGCCCGTCCGGGCAGTACCAGATCGGAAGCTGGTGTCCCCACCAGAGCTGGCGGGAGACATTCCAATCGGGGATCTCCTCCAGCGACCGGACGGCGAACACATGCTGCGACTCGGGGTGGTAGCGGACTCGCCGCTCCCGCAGGGCCGCAAGCGCCGGCTTGCTCGGCTCCTCCATCGCGAGCCACCACTGGAGCGAGACGAGCGGCTCGATGCGGCTGTGGCAGCGCTCGCAGGTGCCGACGTTGTGTCGGTAGGGCTCGGTGCGCTCCAGCTGCTCGTGCTCCTCGAGCCAGGCGACGACCGCGGCGTCCGCCTCCTTCTGGCTCAGCCCGGCGAGCTCCCCCGCCTCCTCGTTCATCCGGCCGTCGGGGCCGATCACCGTCAGCACCGGGAGCTCTTGGCGACGCCCGATCTCCGCGTCGGTGGGATCGTGGCCCGGCGTGATCTTGAGGGCGCCCGTGCCGAACTCGGGGTCGACCAGGTCGTCCGCGACCACCGGCACCCGCCGCTCGACGAACGGCACGATCACCTCCTTGCCGACCACGTCGCGGTAGCGGTCGTCGTCCGGGTGCGCCGCCACGGCGACGTCGGCGAGGATCGTGGCCGGCCGCGCGGTCGCGACCGTGATCGAGCCCGAGCCGTCGGTGAACGGGTAGCGGGCGTACACGAGCGTGTCGTCCATGGGCTCGTGGACGACCTCGAGGTCGGAGATCGCCGTCTCGTGGAACGGGCACCAGTTGACGATCCGGTTCGCCCGGTAGAGCCAGCCGCGCTCCCAGGAGTGGACGAAGAAGCGCATGACCGCTTCGATGTAGGCGTCGTCCATCGTGAACCGCTCGCGGTCGTAGGCGAGCGACGCGCCGAGGCGGCGGTACTGGCCCATGATCGTCCGCCCGGTCTCCTCCAGGTGGCGCCACACACGCTCGACGAAGGCCTCGCGGCCGATCTCCTTTCGTGAGGTGCCCTCCGCGACGAGCTGCTTCTCGACGACGTTCTGCGTCGAGATCCCTGCGTGGTCGTATCCCGGCTGCCAGAGCGTGTCGAAGCCGTGCATCCGGTGCCAGCGGACGAGCACGTCCTGGATCGCCCCGTTGAGCGCGTGGCCCATGTGGAGCGCGCCCGTCACGTTCGGGGGCGGGACGGCGATCACGAAGGTCTCCTCGCGGCGGTTGCCGGCGCCCGCTCGATAGAGGCCTTCGGCCTCCCACGTCTCCTGCCAGCGGCGCTCCACGCCCTCGGGGCGGTAGGTCGGCTCCATGCGAAGGATTCTAGGCGGGCCGTCTCGCGTGGCAGACTTTCGGGATGCGGCGACGAGCGAGCTCGTGACCCACGTCGTCCAGGACCCGCTCGAGGCCGGGCGCGAAGCGCTGCGACGCCACGACTGGAACGAGGGCTATCGGCTCCTGCGCCACGCGGACGAGTCGGGCGACCGGGACCTGGCCCCCGAAGACCTCCTGCTCCTCGGGGAGGCCGCCATGTGGGTGGGCCAGATGGACATGGTCGGCGTCTACTTCGAGCGCGCCTACCGCGGCTACCTGCAGGACGGCAACACTCTGCGGGCGGCCTTCGTCGCCACGTGGATCGCGCACAACCAGAGGAACAACCTGCAGATGTCCGTGGCAGGCGGCTGGATGAGCCGTGCCAAGCGCTTGCTCGACCTCGAGGAGGAGGCGGCGGAGCACGGCTACTGGGCGCTTCAGAGGAGCCTCGACGCGCTCAACGAGGGGGAGTTCGCCGAGGCGCTCGAGCAGGCACGGAAGGCCGAGGAGCTGGGAAGGCGCTTCGGCGACCGCGACCTCGAGATCCGAGGCCTGCAGCGGCAAGGAAGCGCGCTGATCGCGCAGGGGGAAGTTGCCGAGGGCAAGCTCCTGCTCGACGAGGCGAGCGCGGCCGCGCTCGCGGGCGAGCTCGACCCGTTCTCGACGCTCACCGTCTACTGCAACACGATCGGCGCCTGCCGGGACGTCGCCGACTTCGAGAGCGCCGGCGAGTGGACCGATCAGGCGATGGAGTTCTGCGACGCGAACTCGGCGGCCGCCTTCCCCGGCATGTGCCGGGTGAATCGGGCCGAGGTGCTGAGGTTCAAGGGCCGCCTGAGCGAGGCGAAGGAGATCGCCGACAGCGCCGGCCAGGAGCTCCGCGTGTGGATTCCGCGCGTCGCGGGTGCGGCCTTCTACGAGCTGGGCGAGGTCCGGCTTCGCCTCGGCGAGCTCGCCCAGGCCGAGCAGGCGTTCCGCGAAGCGGACGAGCTGGGGCGCACGCCCGAGCCCGGGCTTTCCCTCCTGCGGCTCGCGCAGGGCAATGCCAAAGGGGCGCTCGCGTCGATCCGGCGGACGATCGGAGCCGACTCGCTCGGTCTTCCAACGCTGGCGCGCCTGCTCCCCGCCGCGGTCGAGATCGCGGTCGCGGCCGGCGAGCACGAGGAAGCCGGCCGCTATGCGGCGCGGCTCGATTCGGTCGCGGACGCGTTCGAGACCTCGGCGCTGAAGGCCTCGGCGGCCTTCGCCCGCGGCCAGGCGGCGCTCGCCCGCGGCGAAGCCGACGCTGCCTACCACGAGTTCCGCCAGGCGCGGACGACCTGGGACTCGACGGGTGCCACCTACGACGTCGCGCGCGCGCGCGAGCAGCTCGGCCGGGCCCTCCGGGCGAGCGGCGACGAGGATGCCGCCATCTGGGAGCTGCAGGCGGCCGCGGCGCGCTTCGAGCGCCTCGGAGCCGTCCGAGACGCCGACCGCGTGGCCGATCTGCTCATGCGCGACACGAGCACCGAGGTGATGAAGACCTTCCTCTTCACCGACATCGTCGGCTCGACGGAGCTGGCGAGCGCCGTCGGCAGCGACCGTCACTGGGCCAACCTCCTTCGCCGCCACGACGACGCGCTCCGCGCCATCTTCGGCGACTTCGGCGGCCAAGTCGTCGACCACACCGGCGACGGGTTCTTCGCCGCCTTCGAGGGCGCCGCGGACGCAATCGGCGCCGCGGTCGCGATCCAGCGCGCCGTCGACCAGGAGTTCGAGTTCGACATCCGCATCGGCGTCCACACCGACGGCGCCTTGCAGACGCAGGGCGGCTACCGCGGCAAGGGCGTCCATGCAGCGGCCCGGATCGGTGCCGCCGCCGACGGCCGCGAGATCTTGACGAGCCGCGTGACCCTCGCCGGCCTCCACGACGTCGAGGTCGTGAACGATCGCGTGCTGACCCTGAAGGGCTTCAAGGATCCCGTCGAGGTCTGCTCCGTCGAGTGGCTCGCGGGCTCGTAGCCCTGCCGTCCGGCGAGCGGCCGCGGCCGCAAGGGCATGACCTGCGAATCGCGACGCACAAGACCCGGGGGTCGGATCGTGCAAGTGAGCATCCATGCGCCACGGGCGTACCCCGGGGTCGGATCTTGCAAGTGAGCATCAGGACGTCCGCTGCCCTCGGCGCGCAGGGGTGCGACTGCAAAATCCGACCCCAAGCGCGCGCCCGCAGGAATGCGTGAATGCAAGACCTGACCCCTGGGCGTGTCCCTCAGGGACGGGGGCTGCGGCTAGGCCGACTCTTCTTCGAGCTCGTCCAGGGCGAGCGCGGCGCCGCCGCTCGTGACGAGCGTCGGCCGGAGGTTGCGCTCGATCGTCTCCTTCGTGATCACGCACTTGGAGACGTCCTTGCGGGATGGAAGCTCGAACATGACGTCCAGCAGGGCCAGCTCGATGATGGAGCGGAGGCCGCGGGCGCCCGTCTCGCGCTCGAGCGCCTTGTCCGAGATCTGCCAGAGCGCGTCCTCGGTGAAGACGAGCTCGACGCTGTCGTAGGAGAAGAAGCGCTGGTACTGCTTGACGAGCGCGTTCTTCGGCTCGAGCAGGATCTTGACGAGGTCCTCGCGCATGAGCTGATGCACCGCCGAGACCACGGGGAGGCGGCCGATGAACTCCGGGATGAGACCGTACGAGAGAAGGTCCTCCGGCATCACGGAGGAGAGGAGCTCAGTCGACTCGACCGACTTGCGCGACTTGACGTCGGCGCCGAAGCCGACCTGGTTCTTGCCGATGCGCTTGGAGATCAGCTTCTCGAGCCCGGCGAAGGCGCCGCCGCAGATGAAGAGGATGTTCGTCGTGTCGATCGAGAGGAACTCCTGGTGCGGATGCTTGCGGCCGCCCTGGGGCGGCACGCTCGCCACGGTCCCCTCGAGGATCTTGAGGAGGGCCTGCTGGACGCCCTCACCCGAGACGTCGCGCGTGATGGACGGGTTGTCGGCCTTGCGAGCGATCTTGTCGACCTCGTCGATGTAGATGATCCCGGTCTCGGCCTTCTTGACGTCGAAGTCCGCGGCCTGGATCAGCTTCAGGAGGATGTTCTCCACGTCCTCGCCGACGTAGCCGGCCTCGGTGAGGGCCGTCGCGTCGGCGATCGCGAAGGGAACGTTCAGGATCCGCGCGAGGGTTTGCGCGAGGAGCGTTTTCCCGCAGCCCGTGGGGCCGAGCAGGAGGATGTTCGACTTCGAGAGCTCGACGTCGTCCTCGTCGGCCGCCATCTGCACGCGCTTGTAGTGGTTGTAGACGGCGACCGAGAGCGTCCGCTTGGCCTCCTCCTGGCCGACGACGTAGTCGTTCAGGATCGAGTAGATCTCCTTTGGCCGCGGGAGGTTGTCGAGGTCGAGCTGCGCCGGTGAGGTCAGCTCCTCGTCGATGATCTCGTTACAGAGATCGATGCACTCGTCACAGATGTAGACACCGGGCCCGGCGATCAGCTTCTTGACCTGTCGCTGGCTCTTCCCGCAGAAGCTGCAGAGAAGCTGCTCGTTGCCGTCGGTCGCTCGGGCCATGTCTCTCCGTTCCTTTGTACCTTGAAATCGGTCGGCTGGCTAGGAGGAGGCCGCCGCCGCCACCGCGGGGGCGCCTCGGTGGGCGATGACAGTGTCGATGATTCCGTACTCCTGTGCCTCGTCTGCGGTCATGTAGTAGTCGCGGTCGACGTCCTTGGAGATCTTCTCGAGGTCCTGGCCGGTGTGCGTGGCGAGGATTTCCTCCAGCCGGCGCTTGAGGCTGATCACCTCGCGGGCCTGGATCTCGATGTCGGTCGGCTGGCCGTGGAAGCCGGCCGAGCCCTGGTGAATGAGGATCTTCGAGTTCGGCGTCGCCATCCGCTTCCCCGCCGCGCCGCCGGCGAGGATGACCGCCCCCATCGACATGGCCATCCCGACGCAGATCGTCTGCACGTCGGGCTTGATGTACTGCATCGTGTCGTAGATCGCGAGCCCGGCGTAGACCTGCCCCCCGGGCGAGTTGATGTAGATGGAGATGTCCTTGTCGGGCTCCTCGGACTCCAGGTGGATCAGCTGCGCCACGATCAGGTTGGCGATCTGGTCGTCCACCGGGGTGCCGAGGAAGATGATTCTCTCGTTCAGAAGCCGCGAGTAGATGTCGAAGGCGCGCTCGCCTCGCGACGTCTGCTCGACGACCATTGGGATCAACGGGCTCATGTGCCTCCCTCGCTTCCTGGCGTCCATATCTTCATCTCGGTAGGTGCTTTCTCCTTCTCGGGCGTCCACAGCTTCTCACGGGCCGCCGCGAGCTCGACCGGGATCCGCTTCACGCCCGCGACGACGGCATCGAGCGCTTTGCGCATCCGTAGGTCGCCCCGCAGCTGCTCGAATCCGGTTCCGTTCCTGGCGGCGGCGAGGAACGCGTTGGGGTCCTCCCCGCTCTCCTCGGCCTCCTCGCGCACGAGCGCCTCGATCTCCTCGTCGGCGACCTCCAGCTCGAGCCGGTCGGCGACGGCGTCGAGCGCCAGCTCGCGCTTGAGCGCCTGCTCGGCCTCGGACCGGAGCCGGCCGATGATCTGCTCCTGGGTCTGGCCCGTCATGGCCAGGTACGTCTCCAGGCCGAGGCCCCGGCGCTCGAGCGAGCGGATGAAGCCGGTCGCCAGCTCGGCCGTGCGCCGCTCGACCATGGGCCCAATCGAGTCGAACGTCGAGGCGGCGACGAGAGCGTCGACCGCGTCCTGCCGGAGCTTGAGCTCCAGCTCGACCTCGAGCTGCTCGCGCAACCGCGCCTCGATGTCGGAGCGCAGCTCCGCGAGCGTCTCGAACTCGCTGGCCGCCTGCGCGAGCTCGTCGTCGAGCGGCGGCAGCACCTTCTCCTGGATCCCCTTGACGGCCACGGCCACGGTCGCCTTCTGCTCGTCGGCGAGCTCGAACTCGACCTCTTTGCTCTCGCCTGCGGACATGCCCACGAGGGCAGTCTCGATCTCGTCGACGAGGCGCCCGCTGCCGAGCTCGACGGCGTAGTCGCGCTGCGTCGCCCCGATCTCCGCGCCCTCCATGTCGATCACGACCAGATCTCCCTCCTGGGCGGGCCGGTGGTCGGCCGGCGCCAGCTCGGCCGTCGTCTCGCGCAGGCGCTCGAGCTCCGCGTCGACGAGCTCAGCGGGCACCTCGGCCTCGGGAGCGCCCACCTCTAGCTCGGTCCACTCGGCCAGCTCGGGCTTGGGCACGACGCTGACAGTTGCGGTGAAGCGGAAGGTCTCGCCTTCCTCGGGAGGCGTCTCCCCTACGTCCACCTCGGGGCTCGCGACCGGCCGGACGCCGGACGTCGCGGCTGCATTCCAGAACCACCCGTCCAGGTGGCTGCGCACCGCCTCGTCCCAGAGGGCCTCGCGGCCGACGCGCGCGGCGACGACCTGCACCGGCGCCTTCCCCTTGCGAAACCCGGGGATGCGCAGGGACTCGGCGAGGTCGGACGCCGCATGCTCGATCGCATGCTTGACGTCCTCCTCCGGCACCTCGACCTCGAGGCGCACGCGACTCTCCGGCAGCTCCTCGACCTTCGTCCTCACTGCGAGCCATTGTGTCAGAAGCATGTCGGTCTCCCGGGCATGGCCAAAGTCGAGGTGACCGTGTCTTCGGGCGCGGCCCGGAGCGAGCTCGTCGGCCGCCACGGCGAGGGGTGGCGGGCGCGGATCGCCGCCCCACCCGAGCGCGGCCGGGCCAATCGCGAGCTCGTCGCGCTCCTCGCCGAGGCGCTCGACGTCGGGCGTGACGAGATCGCGGTCGTGGCCGGCCGGACGGGCCGCCGCAAGGTCGTTGAGGTCGAGCGCCTCAGCGCCGCCGAGATCGACCGGCGGCTCGAAGCGGCTCTCTGAGCGCCGTCGACGCGAACTGAAGAGGGCGAAAGGAGTTGGAACGGCGCCGCCGAACCGTTCTCTCTTGACACTCTGATAAGAGTGCTACTACACTCCAACTCAACTAGTAGAGAAAGTGGGGTATTGACAAGGTGACAGACGCTCGCACTCGCATCGCCCTCCTGAGCGCCCTCGCAGCGCTCGTCCTCCTTCCCGTGCTCGTCGCCGCCGGCTGCGGCGGCGGCGACGCCGCGGGCGCCTCCGGCGGAGACGGCGGCACCCTGTCGCTCGTTGCCTACTCGACGCCGCGGGAAGCCTACGAGGAGATCATCCCGGCCTTCCAGGAGACACCCGAAGGCGAAGGCTTCGACTTCGACCAGTCCTACGCCGCCTCCGGCGAGCAGCGCCGGGCCGTCGAGGCCGGGCTCGCCGCCGACGTAGTCGCGTTCTCGCTCGAGCCGGACATGACCGCGCTCGTCGACGCCGGCCTCGTCGACGCGGACTGGAACCAGAACGAGCACGCCGGCATGGTCACGGACTCGGTCGTCGTCTTCGCCGTCCGCCCGGGCAACCCGGAGAACATCCAGACCTGGGACGACCTGCTCAGGGAGGGCATCGAGGTGATCACCCCGAACCCGTTCACCTCCGGCGGCGCGCAGTGGAACATCATGGCCGCCTACGGCGCCCAGCTCGAGCAGGGGAAGTCAGACGACGAGGCGATCGCCTACCTGCGCGAGCTCTTCGTCGAGCACGTGCCCGTCCAGGACAAGAGCGCCCGCGAGGCGCTCCAGACGTTCGCCGGCGGGAAGGGCGACGTCATGCTCGCCTACGAGAACGAGGCGATCTTCGCCCAGCAGGCCGGCCAAGGGCTCGACTACGTCGTCCCCGAGGAGACGATCCTGATCGAGAATCCCGTCGCGGTCGTCTCGACGAGCGAGAGTCCCGAAGCCGCTCAGGCGTTCGTCGACTACCTCTACACGCCCGAGGCGCAGGCGGTCTTCGCCTCGAAGGGCTACCGCCCGGTCGTCGAGGGCGTCGAGTCCGAGTTCGACCTCCCGGAGCCGCCGGGTCTCTTCACCATCGCCGACCTCGGCGGCTGGCCCGATGTCCGCACGCGCTTCTTCGACCCCGAGGACAGCATCTTCCTCGACATCGAGAACGAGCTGGGGGTCCCCACTGAGTAGCACCGTCGACACCGTCAGGCTGCCGGCGCGCGCCGCAAGGCGCAGGCGCGCCGGCGGCCTCGCCCTGGGGCTCTCGACCGCCTACCTGACGCTGATCGTCCTGATCCCGCTCGCGGCGGTCGTGGCCGCGTCACTCGAGGGCGGGCTGCCGGCCTTCTGGGACGAGGTCACGTCACCGGCGGCGGTGGCGGCGCTCGAGCTCACGTTCGTCGCGTCGCTCGTCGTCGTGCTGGTGAACGCGATCACCGGGACCCTCGTCGCCTGGGTTCTGATCCGCGACGACTTCCGCGGCAAGAGCGTCGTCAACGCGATCATCGACCTGCCCTTCGCGCTCCCGACGATCGTGGCCGGGCTGACGCTCCTCGCCGTCTACGGGCCCGGGAGCCCGCTGGGCGTGGACGTCGCCTACACCCGCGCGGCGATCGTCGTCGCCCTCCTCTTCGTCACGCTCCCGTTCGTCGTCAGGGCCGTGCAGCCGGTGCTCCTCGAGCTCGACCGCGAGATGGAGGAGGCGGCCGCGTCCCTCGGCGCCCGGTCCTTCACGATCTTCCGCCGCATCGTCCTCCCAAACCTGCTCCCCGCGGTCCTTTCCGGCGCAGCGCTCTCCTTCGGGAAGGCGGTCGGCGAGTTCGGATCGGTCGTCCTCATCTCCGGGAACGTCCCCCTCGAGACCGAGGTCGCCTCGGTGCACATCTTCAAGGCGATCGAGAGCGACCAGCCCGCCGCCGCGGCCGCCGTCTCGGTCGTCCTGCTCGTCCTCTCCTTCGCCGTGCTCGCGGTCGCCGACGTTCTCGAGCGCCGGAGCCGGAGGCACGATGCGTAGCTTCCCCGGATCCCGCTACGCCCTGCGCACGGTGGCCTTGGGCTACCTCGCCGTCGTGCTCGCCCTCCCCTTCTCGGCGATCGTCTACTACACGTTCAGGGACGGTCTCGGGCCGGTCTGGGAGGCGCTGACGGATCCCTTGTTCGTCTCGGCCCTCAAGCTGACCTTGATCGCGGTCGGGATCGCCGTTCCCGTGAACACGATCTTCGGGGTCGCGTGCGCGATGGCGCTCGTCCGCCGGCCGCCGAAGCACGGCACGTGGCTGATCAACTCGCTGATCGGCCTGCCGCTCGCGCTCTCCCCGGTCGTCGTCGGCCTCGCGCTCATCCTCGTCTACGGCGAGGACGGCTGGCTCGGCGGCTGGCTGGTCGAGAGCGGCTTCCAGATCATCTTCTCCACGCCCGGCATCGTCCTCGCCACGATCTTCGTGACGCTGCCCTTCGTCGTCCGCGAGGTCGTCCCCGTCCTGCGCGAGGTCGGCACGGATCAGGAAGAGGTGGCGTGGACGCTCGGCGCCTCCCGCGCGCAGACCTTCCGCCGGGTCACCCTACCGGCGATCCGCTGGGGCGTCGCCTACGGCGTCGTCCTCACCACCGCCCGCGCGCTCGGCGAGTACGGCGCGGTGGCGGTCGTCTCGGGCCGCCTCGCGGGCAAGACCGAGACGCTGACCTTGCACGTCGACGAGGAGTACCTGCGCTTCAACGAGGTGGCCGCCTACACGACCTCGCTCGTGCTCGCGTTCCTCGCGGTGCTCACGCTCGTCGCCATGAACGTCTTCAAGCCGAGAACACACAAGGAGGTAGCGGATGTCGATCGCCGTCCGCCAGGTAACGAAGCGGTTTGACAACGGCTTCGTCGCTCTCGACAACGTCTCGCTCGCCATCGCCGGCGGTTCGCTGACGGCCCTGCTCGGGCCGAGCGGGAGCGGCAAGTCCACGCTGCTCCGGATCATCGCCGGCCTCGAGGAGCCGAACGAGGGCGACGTCTCCATCCTCGGACAGGACGTCACCGGCGTCCCGCCCCAGCGGCGCGAGGTCGGCTTCGTCTTCCAGCACTACGCCGCCTTCAAGCACCTGACCGTCCGGGACAACGTCGGCTTCGGCCTCAAGATCCGCAAGCGGCCGAAGGCGGAGATCCGCGAACGGGTGGACGAACTCCTCGGGCTCGTCCAGCTCGACGGCCTCGCCGACCGCTATCCGGCTCAGCTCTCAGGCGGGCAGCGGCAGCGGATGGCGCTCGCCCGGGCGCTCGCCGCCGAGCCGAAGGTCCTCCTCCTCGACGAGCCGTTCGGCGCCCTCGACGCGCGCGTCCGCAAGGAGCTGCGCGCCTGGCTCCGGTGCCTCCACGACGAGGTGCACGTCACCACCGTGCTGGTCACGCACGACCAGGAAGAAGCGATGGACGTCGCCGACCGCGTCACGGTCATGAACGAGGGGCGCGTCGAGCAGAGCGGGAAGCCGCGCGACCTCTACGAGCATCCCGCCAACGAGTTCGTCATGAGCTTCGTCGGCCCGGTTAACCGCCTCGGCGAGGAATGGATACGTCCGCACGACCTCGAGCTCCGCCTCGAGCCGAACGGGACCACGAGCGAGGCGATGGTCGAGCGGATCGTCCACCTCGGCTTCGAGGTGCGCGTCGAGCTCGTCCTCGACGACGGCCGCCACGTCTCCGCTCAGGTGACGCGCAACGAGGTCGAGGAGCTGGAGCTTCTCGAGGGCCAGATCCTCTACGTCCGGCCGAGCAGGACGACCGTGTTCAGTGGGACTCCCATGCCTGAGGCTCTGCCGTGATCGCGGCGATCGCGGCCGGGAGCTCTCCGGCCGCGACGTCCGCAAGCGTCACCTCCTCGAGCACGGCGCGGAGATTCGCGCGCATGGCGATCCACACGTCCTGCAGCCGGGCCGCCGGGCCTTCGTAGGAGACTGCCTCGGGCCGCGCGCCGCGCACGTTGGCGAGCGGACCTTCGACCGCCCGGATCACGTCGGCAAGCCTGATCTCCTCGGGCGCGCGCGCGAGCCAGTAGCCGCCCTCGGCGCCGCGCTGGCTCTGAACGAGGCCGCTGTGGCGCAGCTCGAGCAGGATGTTCTCCAGGAACTTGAGCGGGATGTCCTGCGCCTGGGCGATCCGCTCGCCCTTCGTGGGTCCCTCGCCGGCGGCGGCGAGCTCGAGCGCGGCGCGCAGGGCGTAGTCCACCTTGGCCGAGACCCGCATGCCTCCATTGTCGCGGCCGGCGAGGCCGCGCGCGGGGCTCACCCCGCGCGCGACTCTCCCGGCTGGAGCTCGAGCCGCGGCCGGGCGCCGGGAAGCGCCCGGTCGAGCCAGCTCGGGATCCACCAGTTCGCCCGGCCGAAGAGCTGCATGAGAGCGGGCACGAGCACCATGCGGACGAGCGTCGCGTCGACCAGGATCGCCGTCGCCATGCCGATTCCCATCAGCTTGAGGAACACCTCGCTCGAGAAGACGAAGGCGAGGAAGACCGCGACCATGATCGCCGCGGCTGCGGTGATCACCCGGGCCGTCTTGGCGAGGCCGTCGCGGACAGCCAGGCCGTTGTCGCCGTGGCTGAGGTACTCCTCACGGATCCGGGAGAGGAGGAACACCTCGTAGTCCATCGAGAGCCCGAAGAGGATGGCGAACATCATCACGGGCATGAAGGGCGGAACGGGCGTGTCGCGCGCTACGCCGATGAGGTCTCCGACCGCGCCGCCCTCGGCAACAGCCGCGACCACGCCGTAGGCGGCGAAGATCGAGAGCAGCGTCATGATCCCGGCCTTGAGCGCGAGGAGCGGCGAGCGGAAGGCGAAGAGCAGGAGGACGAATGAGAGCCCGACCACGCCGGCGACGAAGACGGGCAAGCGCGAGGTCATGTGCTCGGTCTGGTCGATGAACGCCGCCGTGAGGCCGCCGACGTAGACGTCGGCGCCGGTCCCGGCGAGCACCGTCGGGACGACGTCGTTCCGGAGCTCGCGAACGAGGTCGACGGTCGCATCGCTCTGGGGCGACGACGACGGCACGACCGTGACGAGCGCGGCCTCGCCGTCCGGGCTCAAGCGCGGCTCTCCCGCGAAGGCCACTCCCGGCGTCTCCTGCAAGGCGCCGGAGAGACCGGCGAGCTCCGCGGCCCCGGCACCCGCCGGCAAGTCCGCAGCGAGCAGGAGCGGACCGGCCGCGCCCGGGCCGAAGCCCTCGGCGGCGAGCTCGTACGCGGCGCGCGTGTTCGATCCCTCCGGGTCGTTGCCCTCGTCGGGGAAGCCGAAGCGAAGGCCGAGCACCGGCGCCGCCAAGACGACCAGGAAGACGGCGCTCGCAACCGCGGCCGTCCATGGCCGACGCTGGATCGTGCGGCTCCAGCGGGCGGAAAGGGACGTGCCTTCGCTCCGGAGCCCGCGTCCCAGCCCGGGAATGCGCAGGCGATCCACCCGCCTTCCGACGAATCCGAGCACCGCCGGCAAGAGTGTCACCGACGCCGCCATCACCACGAACACGGCGAGGCTGGCCGCGAGGGCGATGCCGTAGAGGAACGAGATCCCCATGAAGAAGAGGCCGTAGACGGAGATGACGACGGTGCCGCCGGCCACGAGCACGCTCCGCCCGGCGGTGGAGACGGCCTCGACGACCGCCGCCCGTGGATCCGCTCCGGACGCGAGCGCCGCCCTGAACCGGGTGACGATGAGGAGGGCGTAGTCGATCCCGACGCCGATGCCGATCAGCCCGGCGACCGCGGGAGCGAAGTCCGGAGTCTGCACGAAGGCAGCGAGGACGCCGATCAGCGTCGCAGAGATGCCGAGGCCGAAGAGCGCAACGAGAATGGGCAGCCCGGCTGCGACGATCGAGCCGAAGGCGATGAGCAGGATCACGGCTGCGGCGAGGAGACCCGCCATCTCCGGGCTGGCCCCACCCTGCGCCTCTCTGATGAGGTTGCCTCCCACCTCGAAGCGCAGACCCTCGCTGCTCGCCTCGTCGGCGAGGTCGATCAGGCGTTCCCCGCTCTCGACGGGGACGTCCCAGGCAGGCCGCTCGAGCTCGATCGTCGCAAGCCCGATCGTCCCGTCACGGGAGATGCGCGGGCTCTGGGCCTCCCCCACGTCCTCGAGCTGCGTGGCCTGCGCGAGCAAGCGCTCGACCCGCGCCTCGACCGCCGGGTCGCGGGCGCCGGCCGGCGCCTCCCAGACGACGTTGACGGTGTCGCCCGACGTCGCGGGGAAGTGCTCCTCGAGCAGGCGTCTGGCGGTGTCCGAGTCCGAGCCCGGGGTGCCGAACTCGACCTCGTAGTCGCCGGTCAGGCGTGAGACGCCGAGTACGGTTGCGACGAGCAGCGCGATCCAGGCGACGACGGTCGCGCCGCGACGCCGGTAGGTGAGATCCGCCAGGCGGGCGAGCAGCCCTCGCGGGGTGGCAGTGGGTTCGGGTTCCGGGCGAGCGTTCATCGGTTCCTCCTGTTCTCGTGGAGACGCGATCCACGCTAGGCCCGCTTCGAGGGCCCCGAAACGCCCGCGGGGAGGAACCTGACTGCCACGAGCGGGCGATCCGGGCATCCCCCTGGAGGAGGACTCGCCTCCCACCGCGGGGCGATGCCGCTCGTGACGGGCGCCGCTAGTCTCGAAGGCGATGGCGACGCACGCGGCGGCAACCGGCAGCGCCCGGCGGGAAGGTCGGCGCCGCTCCGAGCAGGCGCTCGACCTCGGCCTCGCGCTGCTCGTCTTCGGGCTCTCCGTCGCCATGCTGGCGGGGATCAGCGAGGACGAGCCGGGCAAGAACCTCGACGCGACTGCCGTCTTGCTGCTGGCGCTCGCGTCGCTGCCGCTCGCCGCGCGCCGGCGCGCGCCGCTCGGCGTCTTCGTCGTCACGGCGGCCGCGAGCTCGGTGCTGGTCGGGCTCGGCTACCCGCCCGGGCCGCCCATCGGGGCGGCGGTAGCGCTCTTCTTCGTCGGACTCCACCCGGCCGAGACCCGCACCGGGCTGCGGGTGACGGCGACGGTCGTGGTGGGTCTCTTCGCCGCCCACGTCGTCGGCGTCGCCATCGGGCACGAGGGCGAGTTCCCACTGGTGGGGCCGATGCTCGGCGTCATCCTCTGGGGCGGCGCCTGGGTAGCAGGAGACCGGGTTCGCATGAGGCGCGAGCGCATCGCCGAGCTGGAGGAACGACTGCGGCGGGCCGAGCAGGAAGCCGAGCGCGAGCGCAGGCTCGCCGCCGCCGAGGAGCGCACCCGCATCGCCCGCGACCTCCACGATTCCGCGGGCCATGCGATCAACGTGATCCTGGTGCAGGCGGGCGCGGCGCGGCTCCTGAGCGACCGGGACCCGGCGCGGGCGCGCGCCGCCCTCGCCACTATCGAGGAGGTTGCGCGAGAGACGGTCGGGGAGATCGACCGGCTGGTGCGGGTCCTCCGCGAAGACGGATCCGACGACGACGCCGTCGACCCGCCGGTCGGGCTCGCTGGGCTGACCACGCTGGTCGAGCGCGCCCGGGCCGGCGGTCTCGACGTCACCGTCGACTATCGCGGCGAGCGGCCTCCGCTCGAGCCGGCCGTCGACCAGGCCGCGTACCGGATCCTCCAGGAGGCGCTCACGAACGCCGCCCAGCACGGCGAGGGGCCGGCCAAGGTCGAGATCGCGTTCGACGCCGCGGCGCTTTCGCTCACGGTCGCGAACCCGCTGGCAGGCGGGCCGGCGGGCACGCCCGGCCTCGGGCTCGCGGGCATGCGCGAGCGGGCCGTCCTCCTCGGGGGCACATTCTTTGCGGGCCCGAGCGACGGAGGCTTCGCCGTCCGCGTCCGGCTGCCACTGAAGGCCAAGGTGGAGAGCTGACCGCCGCTCCCGTACGCGTCCTGATCGTCGACGACGACGACCTCATGCGCGCAGGACTCCGGTCGGTGCTGGCGACGGACGCCGCGATCGACGTCGTCGGCGAGGTCGGCGGCGGCCGAGCGGCGATCGGAGAGGTGCGGTCACGCCGGCCCGACGTGGTTCTGATGGACGTGCGTATGCCGGACCTGGACGGCATCTCGGCGACGCGGGAAGTCCTGTCGGCCCGGCCGGAGACGCGCGTCGTCATCCTTACGACCTTCGAGAACGACGAGTACATCTTCGGCGCGCTCAGCGCCGGAGCGTCCGGCTTCCTGCTGAAGCGGACGCGCCCCGAGGAGCTCATCGCGGCCGTGCACACGATCGCCGCGGGGGACGCCCTCCTCTCGCCGTCGATCACCCGCAGGGTGATCGACCGCGCAGGCGCCCAGACGGGGACCGGCGACGCCGCCGCAGAGCTCGAGGGGCTGACGCCGCGCGAGCGCGAAGTGCTGGCGCTCGTCGCCCAAGGCCTCTCGAACGGCGAGATCGCCTCGACCCTCGTCATCGAGGAGTCGACGGTCAAGACCCACGTCAAGCATGTCCTTGGGAAGCTCGCCTTGCGCGATCGCGTGCAGGCGGTGATCTTCGCCTACGAGAGCGGCCTCACTCGACCCGGCTCGTCTTGACGCGCGCGGGCGGCGGCGGGACGATCCGCGGGCCGTCGACGAGGAGGTGCTTATGCGGGAGCTAAAGGCTGAGCTCGAGAACGGACCGTGGCCCCGCGAGCCCGACGAGGTCTGCGACCTCGTGATGAAAGGCGGGGTCGCGAGCGGGGTCGTCTACCCGGGCGCGATCCTCGCGCTGGCGAAGCGCTACCGCTTCAAGAACGTCGGCGGAACCTCGGCGGGCGCGATGGCGGCGACGGTCACCGCCGCGGCCGAGCTCGGCCGCCGCAAGGGGACGGGCGGCGGCTTCCAGCGGCTCCGCGAGATGGCCGACGCTATCGGCGAGCCGGGCACGGTCCTCGGTCGCTTCCAGCCGCGGCCCGAGAACCGGCGCGCGTTCGAGCTCGCGGTGCGGATGATGGAGGCGAGGGCGAAGGGCGCGGGCGCTCTTCGCCGAGTGGTCGTGGACTCTCTCCGCCGGCTCTGGATTCCGATCATCCTGTTCGCGCTGGCGTGGCTCGCGGCCGTCTCGGTCTCGGGCTATGCCCTCTTCCACTGGCTCGGCTGGTGGTCGGCCTTCGCCTGGCCGGTGCTGGCGGTCTCGGCGGCAGTGGGGATCGTGTTTCTCGCCGCCTGCGCAGTAATCCTCACGGTGGCGCGACCGGTCCGGGCGCTCGCCAGGACGCTCGGGAGCCGGAAGGCGGGCTTCGGGATCTGCCCAGGCACGACGCAGCCCGGGTTTGACACGCCCGCGCTCTCCGACTGGCTCCACGTGCACATCCAGCGCTGCGCCGGCCTACCCGCAGACGAGCCGCTCACCTTCGCCGACCTCCGCTCGGCCGACGACGATGCCCGCTCGGTCTCGCTCCAGCTGATGACGACCGACGTGAGCTCGGGGCGGCCCGTGCGGCTTCCGCTCCCCGAGGACAACCCCTTCTACTTCGACGCCGACGAGATCGCACAGATGGTCCCCGCGGGGGTCGCCCGCAGGCTGCGGGAGCAGGCCGGCGAGCCCCTCGAGATCGGGGGACGCACGCTCCACAAGGTCCCCGGCGAGCGCATGCCGGTCCTGCTCGCGACCAGGATGAGCCTGGCCGTCCCCGGCCTCTTCGCCGCAGTGCCGTTCTACGAGCCGCGCGAGGACGTTCGCCGCGGCTACGCGGAGCACTGGTTCAGCGACGGGGGAATTGCGAGCAACTTCCCGGTCCACTTCTTCGACGCGCTCCTCCCGGGCCACCCGACCTTCGGGCTCGATCTGATGCGCTCCCCGGACCCGGAGCTCGCCGAGGTCGTCGGAGACGAGAGCGCCGACCCGACCCTCAGGCACGTCTACATCCCCAGCCATCCGACCGACCGAGAGCCCCTGCGCTGGGCGAGCATCGACGGCTTCGGCACCTTCGCCGCGCAGACCCTCGGCACGGCCTTGAACTGGCGCGACACGATGCAGATGGAGCTTCCCGGCTTCCGCGAGCGCGTCTGCCACATCCGCCTTGCCGAAGGCGAGGGCGGGCTCAACCTGAGCATGGACGCGGAGGCGGCGAAGGGCCTGATGATGCGCGGCGCCTACGCCGGCGAGTCCTTCGAGGTCTTCAGCTTCCCCACGCATCGCTTCACGCGTTACCTGATCCTGATGCAGATGCTCGAGGCCGAGCTCAAGCTCGCCCGCGACCGCTTCGGCTTCGACCGCCCCGAAGGCGACGACGCACGGTGGTTCCGGGAGCAGCTCTCGGCGACGCTGGCCGACCCGAGGTATCCGTGGACGAACGCCAACGACGCCGAGTGGTGCCGCCAGGCGCGGGCGGCGACCCAAGCGCTGCTCGACCTGACGGCCGAGTGGGGAGCGGAGGACCCCGGGACGCTCGGCTTCGACCGCCCCGGCCAGACCCCGACCCCGAGGCCGGCGCTCAGGATCGTGCCGCCGGTGTAGGGCCGGTTATTCGCCGCCGCCCAGGCTCTCTGTACACGTCCCGAGCGCCTCGGTCACCTCGTCCGGTGGCTCGGCCTCCCCCTCGCGGAGACGTGCCTCGTACTCGCGGAAATCGTCGAGCGGAAGCGTCTGCTGGAGCTCGTCGACCACACAGCGACAGATCTCTCGAGCGTCCTCGGCCGTGAGCGCACCCTGCGAGCTCTCGACCGCCGACGGCTCGCAGGAAGCCATGAAGTTCGAGACGACGTCGGCGGGGTAGCCGTCACCTTCGTCGTCGCCGTCCCCGCCTCCGCAGCCCGCGGCGATCAACCCGGCCGTTAGCAGGAGTGCGAGCAGGGCAGCAACCATGATCCCCTGCTGCCCATTGAGCTCCGGAGTAAAACGTTCCGGATGCATGCCGCATGGCTCCATGGGCGGTTTGGGGACGTTTGGGCACGGATGCGTGCATAACGACATCTCTCGTTACTGGCCGGTGCCAACGATCGCCCTTGGACTCGCAGGCTTAGGCTTCCTCTGGGCCGTGTGGCCGGTGAGGCTCGATACAGGGCCAGACACCCGAGCCTTCTTCGAAACGTTCGGCGGCGGCCTCGAGCTCACAACCAAGCGGCAAATGCTCGCCGATCTACTTGCTGCTGTCGACCGAAACGACGTCCACCGGCAATTACGCCTGAAGGATCGTGTGTTCAAGCTGGCGTTCGCCTTGCTGGTCGTCTCGCTACTCGGATCCCTCGCTGTTGTGCTGACAGGTCCGGGGGTACAATCTCTCTAGATGCCGAAGAAGCCCAACCCCGCCAACGCAACACCTGCTCCGACGCTGCCAGCTCCGAGCAAGGTCCCGCACGTGTATGTCGAGAGGGGCCTGGGCAACGGCGCCGTCAAGAAGCAATGAGGATGCGGTCCTCCTAGGACCGCCGCCCTAGCCGCTCAAGACCAGTAGCGGCATCGGCTTCGCCCTCGTCGTCCAGCTCGATGCGGGCGAGAGGACTCGAACCTCCAAGGGCTTTCGCCCAACGGGACCTAAACCCGTTGCGTCTGCCAGTTCCGCCACGCCCGCGGTGGTTAAGAACGATAGACCCGAGGGTACGCTTCCGGCGACAGGCGATGGGAGAGGAGCCTCTCCGTGCGTGAATGGAAGGCGATCGTTGTCGGGGCGGCTAAGGGCGCGAAGCGCGACACCCTCACCGACGTCGCGGCGGCGCTCGCCTACTACGGCTTCCTCGCCATCCCGGCCGTGCTCCTCGTCGTGGTCGGCGTCTTCAGCCGCACGGCCGGCACCGACACGATCGAGTCGTTGGTCGGCCGTCTCGAGGGCGTCGTCCCCGAGGAGGCGCTCACCCTCATCCGGGACAGCCTCACGCGCGCGACCGAGAACCGAAGCGGCGGTCTCGTGCTCATCGTCGTCGGCCTCCTGCTCGCGCTGTGGACGGCCACCGGCGCCATGAACGCGCTCATGCGTGGGCTCAACCGGGTCTTCGGGGTCGAGGAGACCCGCGGCTTCGTCCGGCAGAAGCTGACCGGTCTCGGGATGCTCCTCTGCGTCCTCCTCGGCCTGGGGCTGACGGTCGGGCTGCTCGTCCTGGGCCCCCTGCTCGCCGACAAGCTGGGCAAAGCGCTCGACATGGAGGATGCCTTCGGCTGGATCTGGTGGAGCGCGCAGTGGCCGATCCTTCTCGTCGGGCTCCTCGTCGCCTTCGGGGGAGTCCTCTACCTGGGCCCGAACGTGGAGCTGCGCCGCTGGAGGCTCTTCACGCCGGGCGCACTGGTCGCGGTAGCCGTCTGGCTCGTCGCCTCCGGCCTCTTCGCCTTCTACGCGAGCCAGTTCAGCTCCTACAACAAGGCGTGGGGCTCGCTCGCGGCCGTGGTGATCATGCTCACCTGGCTCTGGCTTTCGGCGCTCGCGCTCCTTTTCGGCGCGGAGATCAACGCCGAGGCCGAGCGGAGGCGAGACGTCGAGCGCGGCGAGCCCGCCGAGAAGCGGGTCGAGGCCCCGGCCAGGGCCTGACCGGCGCAGGGCTACACTCAGACACGGGCCCCGTAGCTCAGCGGACAGAGCGGCGGACTTCGAATCCGCGTGCGGAGGTTCGACTCCTCCCGGGGCCATCCTTAATATCCCTGCAAATTGGCCATCTTCTGAATAGGCACCGGTCCGCGTTGAGAGTCTTGCGCGTACCGTGGTAGTACCGAATCGCTGAAACGCGCCTCGGAGCCGGCAGCCTGCGCAGTTCGGAGCGCCGCCGAACCAGCTCGGCTGAGGCTGGAGTTAGCCGCCCGTCGAAGCGAAGCGGACGAGGTTTCTGCGCGCCTCGGCGTACAAGGGCTCCGGGGCCATGTCCACGCCGTTGGGCCACGTGATCGTTCCACCCTCCGGGTCGACGGCAACCTGCGCAAAGTAAGTCGGATTGCGCAGCGGCTCGAAGACCCCGCCCCAATCGCGCTCGCCGAAGTCGACCTCGCCCACCGTCCCGTCCGAGAAGGTCAAGCGGAGTCGGTACTCACCGACTACCTCAACCCCCGTGATGTCCACAAGTGGCTCCACGAGCACCATGTTACGGAAGCGGCTCGATCGGCTCGAGCGGCTCTTCAAGGCGGGCCCGCTCCCAGTTCTCAACGAGCTCGTCGCGGTGGAGGCCCGCCCACTCGGCAACGAGGGCGAGCGCACGCCTCGGCAGAGAGCCCGCTATGACCTCGCCGTCGAAATCGACCGACGCAGCCTCACCCGCGTAACGGGCGTGGAAATGCGGGCGGGCATGCACGCCCTCGTTCCAATACATCCAGATGGTGATCCCGTAGAACGCACTGATCCGGGGCATGCTGGAACCCTAGGCGGGGCCCGGGCCGATCCTTGACTAGACGCCGAACGCTCCCGTGAGCAACTCCGCCTGCCGCTTCCGCTCGGCGCGCTCCCAATGGCCGTACACGTCCGTCGTGACCGTCAGGGACGAATGCCCGAGGTGACGGCTGAGCCAGGTGATCTGCGCGCCGCTCTCCAATGCCCGCTTCGCGAACGTGTGACGGAAGGAGTGGAAGGTCCGTAGCTCGCCCGTTGGACCTGGTCGCGGGATGCCGGCGCTGGCCATCGCGGGGTAGAGCTCTCGGCGGCGAATGGTCTCTGGCCGCAGGAGGAGGCTGCCCCCGTCTAGCCTGCCGACTTACGCAGGCCCGGACGGCCAGCTGCGCCCTCTGGCCGCGGAAACGGCTGAAGTCGTAGCCCTGCGAGGTCACGAACGAATGTTCGCATGACTAGGCAACCTCGCAAACCGCTCCCGGTGCGCGGCCGTACACTCGACACTTGACCTGCGAGTAGAAGGAGGCGCGAAGATGAGACGAGGAGCGGCTCTCCTGGCAGTCCTCTCAATCGGAGTGCTCGGAACAGCCGGAAGCGCGTCCGCTGACCGCCCGGAGCCTGTCCCTGGGACTCCGAACTGTCACGGGCTAGTAATCTCCGCCGGCGCCAAGGGAATCGGGCTCGGCAATCTGGCGCGGCAGAACGGGGTCGACGTAATCCCAATGCACGACATCCTGTTCGAGCCCTGCCTCCCTTAGGGCGGTTTCCCAAAGCTCCACAGGCGTCGACTGGCCCATCCACTGGCCCACAAGAGGCGGAGAGCCCACCTAAACCCGCATGGCTAGCGGCGTTCAGGCTGGATCACCCGCAGCCTTCGAATCCGCGTGCGGAGGTTCGACTCCTCCCGGGGCCATCCTGGCTGGTCGTTTCATGGGTGACGTCATCCGTCGGAGCGGCCTACACGTTCGTTTCCGCTGCGAGCTCTACACCGGCCGCCGCCGCGACGTCGATCGCCTGCGGGAGCGGCTCAAGCAGCTGTAGGCGACAACGCAGCGGACGCTCTGGTACACCCTGGGCCGACGAACTGGGATCTCGCAGCGGCCTCGGACTACCACGAGCGCACGAAGCACTCGTTCGAGAGCGTGCGCCGGTCGACGCATCAGCTCGACTGGGAGAACCGGCCGCATCCCTTCAAGGACTATCCCGGCCTCGAACCGCGGGCGCTGCCGCGCGAGCTCGCGCGTCTGCTGCGGTGGGGAGCCGGGGTCGCCCGGACGAGGACGCTCCCGGGCGGCGACGTCTACGAGTTCCGCACGTACTCGAGCGCAGGCGCTCTCTATCCCGTCGAGGTCTACCTCGTCTGCGCCGAGCTCGAGGACCTCGAGGCCGGCGTCTACCATTTCCACCCCCGCGAGCTCGCGTTACGACAACTTCGTCGCGGAGACGTGCGCAGCGCGCTCGCAGAGGCCGCCGTCGCTCCCGAGCTGGAGGAAGCCGGCACGGTGCTCGTCCTCACCGGCATCCTCTGGCGCAGCGTGTGGAAGTACGGGGCACGCGCCTACCGACACCTTTTCTGGGACGCAGGCACGATGCTCGCGAACCTGCTCGCGCTCGCAGACTCAGAAGGCATTGAGGCGCGCCTCCTGACGGGCTTCGTGGACGCGAAGGTCGATCGGCTCGTCGGTGCCGAGGGCGAGCGGGAGTGGTCGCTCGCGCTGCTCGCGCTTGGGCGAGCCGCTCCAGCGCCACCCTCCGGCGAGCTCGAGTCGCTCCAGCTCGAGGTCGCCCCTCTCTCGCGCCGCGAGGTCGCCTATCCGCTCGCGTCGGCTCTCCACGCCGCCTCGCGGCTGGTCGACGTCGATGACGTGCGACGGTATCGCACACCTGACTGGTCCGCTGCCGGCACCGTGGGGGGCTTTCCGGACTGGAGCGATACGCTCGAGACGGTCTTACGCAGGCGCGGCTCGGTTCGCGACTTCTCGCCGAAGGCCGTTCCGGTCTCGACGCTCGGCGCGATCCTCGCGCACGCCGCGGCGCCGATCCCGGCCGACGTCCCGCCCTGCAACGAGATCGTCTTGATCGCGAACGCGGTCGCAGGGGTCGAGCCCGGTGTCTACCGTTTCAGGTCCCCTAACGACTTCGAGCTCGTTCGAGCCGGGAGCTTCCGCTACGAAGCCGGCTACCTCTGCCTCGAGCAGCCGCTCGGCGCGCTCGCGGCAGGAACGATCTTCGTGCTCGGCGACCTCGGCCCCGTTCTCGCCACCCTCGGCAACCGCGGCTACCGCGCCGCCCAGCTCGAGGCCGGCATCCGCGTCGGCCGGATCTACCTCGCCGCATACGCAAGCGATCTCACGGCCACTGCATCGACCTTCTACGACGACGACGTGACCCGCTTCGTTGCCCCGGGCACCGACAAGAGCGCGCTCCTGGCTGCCGCGCTCGGCTATCCCGGGACCTGAGGCCGGGTAGGAAGCACAACTCCGGATCGCACAAATCGCCACGGTCACCACAGCGCGCGACACGGGAGTGGCGCGCCAGATCATGCGGAAGCCGCCCGCTCGGGAGACTCGTGAGCGCTTGACAACCTGCCGCGAAGCGGGGACCGTGCCCCAGGAACTCCGAGGAGGTAGACGTATGAAAACCACGCTCGTGGTGCTCGCGGTGACGGCGGCTGTCGTCGCGCTCGCCGGGTCGGCCGTCGCGATCACCTTCGGCCAGCTCGATGGCAACCGGCATCCCAACGTCGGCGCGCTCGTCTTCGAGGACGAGGACGGTGAGCGGGGGATCCTCTGCAGCGGGACCCTGATCGAGCCGGACGTCTTTCTGACGGCGTCGCACTGCACGGCGTTTCTCGAGTCGATCGGGGTCGCTCCGGACGACGTGTGGGTGACCTTCGACCCGACGTTCGACGATGCCTCGCCGCTCCTACCCGGGACGTATCACACGAACCCGGACTTCGGCTTCTCCGGCCCAGGCGGATTCTCCGACCCGCATGACGTCGCCGTGGTCGTCCTGGACGCTCCGGCGGCCGGGATCAAGCCGGCGCGCCTGCCGACCCTTAATCAGCTCGACGGGATGGCGTTGAAGAGCCAGCGTTTCGTCGCCGTCGGCTACGGCACGGTGCGCGAGGACAAGAGGAAGGGCCCGGCGTCGCTCTTCTTCGACGGGCAGCGCCGCTTCGCCGAGCAGAGCTTCAACGCACTCGGCAAGACGTGGCTCCGCCTGAGCATGAACCCGTCGACGGGCAGCGGCGGGACGTGCTTCGGCGACTCGGGCGGGCCTCACTTCATCGGCACGAGCGACGTCGTCGCGTCGCTGACGGTGACGGGCGACCGCTTCTGCCGAGCGACCGACACCACGTATCGCGTCGACACGGCATCGGCGCGCGCGTTCCTCGACGACTTCGTCAGCCTGCCCTGACGGCTGCGTCATCGGAGGGGGCCGCATGAGCGCGGCCCCCTTGGCGTCCCTCCTGGTTCACCGGCTGGAAGTAGTGCTTGCGTAGGTACCGGGCGACCTTTTTTGCCGAGCACGGCTCCTTGCGTGTCGGCGGTGCGGAAGTGGATGCCGCTCCAGACGCGGGCGTCGTTGCGCATGGCGATGAAGAGGAGATCCTCGATCGCCCCGGCCTCGTAGATCGGGACGATGTTCTGATGGTCGATCGACGCGGCCAGCTCCGACTCGTCCAGGAAGCGCTCACAGAACGACTCGTTCCCGGCGAGGCCCGCCACCAACATCTTCAGCGCAACCCTCCGCTTCAACCGGAGATCCTCCGCCAAGTAGGCGACGCTCATCCCGCCCCAACCCAGCAGCGACTCGATCCGATAGCCGGCGAGCTCGGTACCCACCCGAGGGTCATCGCTCACTAGCACGCACACAGCCTCCCTCCGAAAGCCTGGAGAAACTAGGACGAGTTCCGGGCTCCCTTGTAACGGGTCGGCGTTACGGCGCCGTTTCAGGCCGATAAACGCGCGTCGTCCGCCGGGGACGCGCGCTCCTTTCGCCCTGGGCTCGGGAATGGCGCGCAGAGTGGCGCGCACCCTCGCCCGGCGGAGGGTTTCCCCTGCAAATCAGACTTTCGGCCCTCAGCCTTCGAATCCAAGTGCGGAGGTTCGACTCCTCCCGGGGCCATGGCGGGCGAGCCGGACCGGGCCGTCCAGGCTCCGCGCTCGGGCGCCCGTGCCGGCTCCGCGTCGGATGGTCTATGAGGCGGCCGCAACGCGTCCCGACGAGGGTAGACGGGGGGCCGGAGCTAGCATGGGTCCGTGCGGGCGCTCACCGTGCTCACCGTCCTGCTCGCCTCCCTCGGTGCAGCGCTCGGCGTCGCGATTGCGCTCGCCTTCATCGGAGGAGACACCGACGACGAGCCTGCGGTCAACTCGCCCGTGCTGCTGGCTGCCGGCGACATCGCCGAGTGCGAGAACCAGGGAGACGAGGCGACCGCGGAGATCCTCGCACGTTTCCCCGACGCGGCGATTCAAACGCTCGGCGACAACGCGTACCAAGAGGGGACGTCCGCGAACTTCAACGAGTGTTACGCCCCCTCCTGGGGAAGGTTCGTAGACCGAACCTGGGCCGCAACCGGCAACCACGACCATTCGACGGAGGACGCACAGGGTTATGCGGATTACTTCGGCTCACGGGGCGGCCCCTACGACAAGTACTACTACAGCTACGAGCTCGGGGCCTGGCACGTCGTCGTTCTCAACAGCGACTGCTGGCGGGTCGAGGGCTGTGAGGTCGACGACCCCCAGATCGAGTGGCTTCGCCGCGATCTGGAAGAACATGGCGCGCTTTGCACGCTGGCTGCCGCACACCGGCCACCGTTCAGCTCAGGGCGGTACGGCGACCCGGAGGACACGGCGCGCATGCGGCCGATCTGGCAGGTTTTGTACGAGGAAGGCGTCGACGTCTTTCTGACCGCCCACGAGCACAGCTATGAACGCTTCGCGCCGTTGAACGCCCAGGGCGAACGCGACGACGAGCGCGGCGTGCGGCTGTTCGTAGCCGGAACCGGCGGTGGAAATCTTCGCCGGTTCGAGTACGACCCGCTTCCGACCACCGAGAGCCGCAACGACGACACCTGGGGGGTTCTGAAGCTGACCCTGAAGCGAACCGAGTACGACTGGGAGTTCCTTCCGGTGGACGGTCAGACGTTCACGGACTCCGGCTCGGGAGCCTGTCGCTGAGCGCGTCGGCGTGAGTCGCTACCTCGTCACAGGATGCGCCGGCTTCATCGGCTCGCAGCTCATCGACCGGCTCCTCCGGCGAGGCGACGAGGTCCTTGGAGTGGACGTCTTCACGGACTACTACGCCCGCGAGCGGAAGGACGCGAATCTCGCAGAGGCCCGGACGTATCCCGGCTTCTCGTTCACGGAGCTCGACCTCACGGACGCCTCGCTCGAGCCGCTCGTCGCCGAGACGGACGGCATCTTCCATCTGGCCGCTCAGCCCGGGGTGCGCGGGAGCTGGGGTGACACATTCGCGGTCTACGTTCGGGACAACGTCTACGCGACGCAACGTCTCTTGGAGGCGGCAGCGGCGGCGAATCGGCGCGTCGTCATGGCGTCGAGCTCCTCGGTGTATGGGAACGCGGAGACGTATCCGACCGGCGAGGACGTGCCGCCCCGGCCCGTCTCGCCCTACGGCGTCACCAAGCTGGCGTGCGAAGCTCTCGCCCGCTCGTACTTCGAGAGCTTCGGGCTCGAGGTCGTCTCGCTGCGTTACTTCACGGTGTACGGGCCCAGGCAGCGTCCGGACATGGCATTCTCGCGCATCATCTCGGCCCTGTTGAACGGCACGACGTTTCGCCTCTTCGGCACCGGCCGACAGTCGCGGGACTTCACGTATGTCGACGACGGCGTCGAGGCAACTCTCGCAGCGATGGCGGCTGGACCAGGAGGTCGGATCTACAACGTCGGGGGCGGAAGCGAGACGACGCTCGAGCGGGCCATCGAGATCTGCGAGCACCTTGCCGGACGACGGCTCGACGTGCGCCGGGAGCCGTCTGCGGTCGGAGACGTGCGCCGCACCGCAGCCGACACGAGCCTCCTGCGATCGGAGCTCGGTTGGACACCCAGGACGTCGCTGGACACGGGGCTGACCGCGCAGTTCGCGGCTGCCGAGGCTGCCGAGCGGAACCTGGCCGTGGCGGGCGACGACACCGGCCACCTACAAGGTCAAGAAGACGGTCAGGAGCCCGATGACGGCCCCTAGACAGACGGAGACCGCGACAACCGCGACCTGGGCGCGGCGAGGCCCTAGCACCTCCGAGATGCCCCTTGGAAGCGTCGAGGGAGGAATGGCAGCGAGCAGGAGCAGGAGAAGCGAGACCGCGACCGCCGCGAGGATGGCCGGCAAGCCCGCCCCGAGCGTTTCCTCGAGCTCCGCATAGCGATCGCCGCTCTGGAAGATCAGAGACACCTGACCGCAGGAATGGCTGTCGAGCGATCCTACCGTGGACAGCCCTCCTCCGAACGAGCGTACAAGTGGTCTCGCGCGAGACTAAGCTTATGGTGTTTCAGGCGTAGCGCCGAGGCCTAGCGGAGGACCCTGGACTGAGCGGCATTCTTCCAATTGTTCGACGCTGGTGGTGGCTACTCGCCATCGGAGCAGGAGTCGCGGGCCTCATGGGCTTCCTCGTCGCCGAGCGGCTTCCACCGACCTACGAGAGCGAGGCGACCCTGCTCGTGGGCCCGGTCGGCGCAAACCAAGACACGCTGGACGCGTCGGGATCGCTGACGCGGACGTACGCGGGCGTGACCGAGACGGCCGCAATCGTCGATAGAGCGGCCGCCCAGCTCGGTCTTACGCCGAGCGGCGTCAAGGACAAGGTGGATGTGACTGCGAGCGACGCCACCCGTCTCATCAGCTTCCGCGCGAGCGACAGTGACCCGGTTCGCGCCGCCGCCATCGCGAACGCGATCGCGGGCTCCCTCCTCGCCTACTCGAGGCAGTTCGGAGACCCTGCTTCCCCTGAGGGCGAGCTGCAGATCATCGAGCGTGCGACCCCGGCCGCGAGCCCGACCGGCCCCTCGGAACAACTGATCATCCCGCTGGCGGCGCTGGCCGGTCTCATCGCCGCGCTGGGTCTTGCTGCCCTCGTAGACTCGCTGAGCGCCGCGGTCAGGAGCGAGGAGGATCTCGCCGCGGCCGCGCCCGTCGCCTTCCTCGGCTCGGTCGACGGAGCTCGCCTCAACTCCTTGAGTCGGGTGATCGCCGCGGGTTCCTCGGACTCCGACGCGGCGACCGGATACCGCCTGCTCGCGTCCAAGATCGAGCTCTCGAACGGCGACCCACCGGCACGGAGCATCCTGGTGCTCGACGCCCACGGCGGTCGCTCGAGCGTCAGCCTGGCGGCCAACCTGGCCCGCGCGTTGGCCGAAGGAGGCGCCAGGGTTTCCCTGATCGACGGCGGGCAACGAACGGAGGTCGCACGGCTCTTCAGCATCCCGCACAAGGCCGACGCGGAGGATCGCATCCGCCCCGCCCGCCCTCTCCGGGCAGGCCGGATCATGCTCGACCGGGTTCGTGTCAAGGGATCCCGCCTGAGCGTCATTCAGCCGCGCAAAGCCTTGGAGCCGCTCGAGCTCGATGAGGCCAACGAGATACTCGACCGGGTTCTCGCTGACGCGGACCTCGTCGTTCTCACCGCTCTCCCGGTCGATCGCTCGCCGAACAGTCTCGTATGGTCGCGTGCGGCCGACGCCACTATCCTCGTGACCGAGCGGGACCACACGAAGCGCGAGCAGATACCCGTCGCCCTCGAGAGCCTCCGCGTCGCCGGCGCGAACGTCATCGGCACGGTCCTGTGCAAGGGTCGGATCTTGTAACCAGCGTCCATCCGGGCAGCAACGTCAAGGGCACCGTGGGGGGAGCGAACTGGTGCTTCCTGCTCCCGAGCCTCCAACTCGGTCGGATCGCCTGCCTCGGTCGTCCCTCGATCCCGTCGCTCGTCACGCTCGCGCAACTCGGCGACGACGTGACCGTGTGCGCGCAGGCTGGTGGACTGAGAAGAATCCGCAAGACGATCGGGGTCGACGCGCTGCGAACCGTCTCTCTTCTCGAGGTGGAGCGCCCCGATCGAGTCCCCCTTGCCGATGCGAGCGTGGACCTCGTCGTCATCCCGCAGCTACCCCGCTTGCGACCTGCGCGAAGGAACGGACTCCAGCAAGAGGCCGCCCGTCTGCTGAAGCCGGATGGACTCGCCTATCTCGAGCTCAGATCGCTGGTCGCCGGGCCCGGCGGCGGCTCGGATGGGAGAGCCGGGGGCCTCGGAGAGGGCGCAGTCTTCTGGCTTGCGCCGGCAATCGGCGAGGTACGGGCGGCGGCTCCGCTCCATGACCCACAGGCGATCGAATTTCTCGAGCGGCGCCTGCAACCGCGCCTGCTTCGCCGCCAGTTCCTGCGCCGGCCCGGGCGGGTGCTTGTACGGCACCCCGCCGTCACCCGCATCGTCCATCGTCGCGGCGCGCTCCTCGGCCGCCCCGGGGAGAGGCTCAGGCCGGCGCTCCCCCGCTATCTCCGTGATGCGGCGGCCGCGGCCGGCTTCCAGGTCGACGAAAGCCGCTGGGCGCTTGCCGCCCCAGGCGAGTATCCCTCCCAGAAGGTGCTCGTCTTCCTGTTCGGAGCCGAGGGCGATGCGCCCGAGTCCGTCGTCAAGATCACGCGCGATGCAAGCTTGAATCCGCGCCTCGAGAACGAGTGGCGTGCCCTCACGCTCCTGAGCGAGCGCGGAATCGGAACTGACGGCACCGTTCCTCGGCCCCAGTTCTTCGGATTGCACGCCGGGGTCGCCGTCCTCGGTGAATCGGCGATCAAGGGTGAGCGCTTCAGCAAGCGGACGCAAGCGACTGCCGACTGTCCGTACGCCCGCGCCACCGTGGAGTGGCTCCTCGACCTGGGGACGAGGACAGCTGCGGAAGCGCGCACAGACGCTCGGGGCGCTCTATCCAAGCTCGAGCCGCTCTTCGAGCGCTTCTCACAGATCTACCGCCTCGACACCGCGGAGAAGGACTTCCTCCGTGCTCGAATCGCCGCACTCGCGGACGGGGGGAACGGACTCCCGCTTGTCTTCCAGCATGGGGATCCTGGGCCGTGGAACGTCCTGATCACTCCGGATGGAAGACCGGGCTTCCTCGACTGGGAAGCCGCCGAGCCGCTCGGAATGCCGCTCTGGGACCTCTTTCACTTCCTGCGAAGCTACGGCGTCATCGTTTCCCGGGCGGCGGGTACGCGCGACCCTCTCCATAGTTTCGCGGAGCAGTATCTGGCCCAGTCCGCCTTGGGCCTGCTCCTCGTCGAGTCGACGCGCCGCTTCTGCGCCCTGAGCGGCCTTGCGCCTGGGCTCGTCGAGCCTCTCTTCTACGTCTGCTGGATCCACCGCGCGGTGAAAGAGGCCGCGACGCGGCCGCCCCATCGACTCGAACAAGGTCGCTACATCAACGTCCTCCGGAGGACGATGGCGCAGCGCGACGCGCCTGGGTTGCGCCACCTCTTCGCGTCCGGCGACTACTGACTCGAAAAATGGAGACTCGAGCACGCGTGCACCCGAAGCTGGCAGCGCTGTTTCGTGCGCTCGACGACGATGGCGTCGTTTGGTGCCTCCTGCGCGGTGAAGCCGATCTCGCCGTGCCGGAAGGCGACGTCGACCTTCTCGTCGCTCCCTCACATCTTCCTTCTCTGCGCCGGCTCGCGGCGCACGCGGCCTTCGCCTCCGTGCCGGCGTGGGGGTACGGCTCGCACGCCTTCTTCGTGAGCTACGAGGCCCTCGACGACCTTTGGATCAAGCTCGACGTGGTGACCGAGCTCGCCTTCGGAGCCAACTACTCGCTCGCAACGGGAGCCGAGGCCGAATGCCTGGGACGGCGCCGCCGCGTCGAGGGAATCTGGGTCCTCTCCGACGACGACGCCTTCTGGACCCTGTTGCTACACCGACTCCTCGACAAGGGTGGCGTTGGGTTGCGGGACGCGGCGCGATTCCCGGCGCTCGCGGAAGCGGCCCGAACGGATAGCACGCTGGCTCGGCTGGTCGAGTCCATCTGCCCTCCGAACTGGAGCGCGGGCGCGATCGTCGATGCAACCTCGCGGGGTGAGTGGGCCTCGCTGGCCGACCTCGGCCCGCGGCTCGCATCGGCCTGGCGCGAGAGGGAGCGAGCGAGCATTCGCAGACGAACGATCACCAATACGTTGTGGCGGTGGTCCGGCAAGATGCTGCGGTGGAGCGGCCGCAGGGGACTGCGGGTGGCGCTGCTCGCTCCCGACGGAGCCGGAAAGTCGACGCTGACGAAAGGGATCGAAGGCTGCTTCTACTTCCCCGTGCGATCGATCAGCATGGGCCTGTACAAGGCGCCGCGAAGACGGGGCCGCCTCCCGGGGGTCGGTCTGGCCAGGCAGCTGTCAGTGCAGTGGGCCGGCTGGCTCCAGGGCGCGTACCACCGGCGTCGCGGCCGGCTCGTCCTCTTTGATCGCTATGCGTACGATGCCCTGCTTCCGACCCGCTTCAACTACACCAGGCTCGGCAAGGCTCGTCGGTGGCTGCTGGCGCATTCCTGCCCCGCACCAGAGCTCGTAATCATGCTCGACGTTCCCGGCGAGGTGCTCTACGAGAGAAAAGGCGAGAAGACGGCCGCCCTCTTGGAGACGCAGAGGCAGGCGTACCGAGCCGTGCTCCCCCGTCTCCCGAGAGCAGCCATCGTGGACGCCTCTCGTGAACCCGAGCAGGTGCGCGCCGAAGTGACCACGCTTATCTGGCGAGAGTACGCGCGACGCTCGAACGGCGAAACGTCGCTTCGAAAGATGTAGGACGACAATGCGAATCCTGATCTGCGCCTCGGATGCACCGCTCCGCCCGACGAACACGGGTTTCCGACGTCAGCTCATGGGATTGGTGCCGGAGCTCGGGAAACGGCACGACGTGCGGCTGATCGGCTACCGAATGCCCGACCAGACCGAGCCGGCGGTGGAGGCCGACATGCGCATCATCGAGTTCCAGAGGCCCGGCGCGTTGGAGAATGCGCGCGATCTCACGCTCGCGATGACCCGGCGGCGCCCGCTGCGGGCGGAGCGCCTCGTTCGTGGTTTGAGCGGGCCGTTGCGGGAGGAACTCGCCCGCTTCCGTCCCGATCTCGTCCATGTAGGGCCGGGAAAGCTGTCCGGCCTGAAGAGGGAGCTCGAAGGCAGGCCGAAGATCCTGATGGTGATGGACACGTGGCACTTGAACGTGGACGCGCGGGCGGCGGCGGCGACCGGCATCCGGCGTCCCCTCCTCGGCGCCGACGCGAAGCGGATCCGGCGCTTCGAGGAGTCGCAGTACCGCGGCTTCGACCGCGTCGTCGTCAGCAACGAGGGCGACCTCGGCGAGCTGCGACACAGGGATCCGACCCTGCCGTTCGTGATCATCCCCATCGGCTTCGACGCCAAGGCCTACGTGCCTGACCCGGACGCGGTCGTCGACCCGAATCGCATCGTCTTCCACGGCGCGATGAACTACGCGCCCAACGTCCGGGCGGTCGAGTTCCTCGCACGGGAGGTGCTGCCGCTCGTACGCGCCCAGCGGCCTGACGCCCAGCTCGTGATCGTGGGGCGCGACCCGGCTCCGCGGGTGCTCGACCTCGAGGCGCTCGACGGCGTCCGCGTGACGGGCGAGGTCGAGGACATGCGGGCGTGGCTCACGAGCAGCCGAGTGTGGGCGGGGCCGTTCCTGGACGGAACGGGGATCAAGACGAAGCTGCTCGAGGCGATGGCGGCGGACCTTCCGTGCGTCGTCACGCCGCTCGGGCACCGTGGCCTGGACGACGTCAAGTCCGGCGACCAGCTGCTCGCCGGCTCCACCGAGGAGGAGCTCGCCGCCCACCTCGTCGCAGTGCTCGCCGACGACGAGCTCGCACGCCGGATCGGCCAGAACGGAGGTGAATACGTCCGCCCGCGCTACGACTGGGAAGCGGTCGGGCGGATGTACGACCGCCTCTACGAGGAGGTCATGGCCGAGCACGGAGGCCGCGTCGCCGCGCGCTGAGGCGCGTCAAGGAGCGAGGCGGGTCAGGACGCGATCGACGTTCGTCTCGACCCAACGCTCGTCGGCGGCGCGATGCGGAAGGCGGGCGAGCGTTCCGTGCACTTCTGCCGCCCACCAGGCGATCCCGACGACGCCCAGCAGATCGTAGTCGGGCCGGATTCCGACGGCCGGCCAGTAAGCGGCCGTTGCCTCGGCAAACTCGGGCAGGCGCCAGGGGCGGGCGAGGAACGCGGGCCCGAGCGCGTGGTGCTCCTTCCGCCGGAAGTCGGTCGCCACGAGCTGGAGGACGTCGGCCCCAGGGACGGCGGCAGGATGGGCTGCGTCCCAGTCGACGACTCCGGAGAGCCTTCCCCGACGATCGACGAGGAGGTTGCCGGCCCAGAGATCCCCGTGGCGCAGGATCGACGGCACTGTCGGCAGGTGAGTCGAGACCTCGGACGAGAGCGCGCCGATCTCCGGGGCTCGGTCGGGGAGCGCGGCGGCGACCGCGGCGAGATCCTCAGCCGTGGCCGTGGGGGCGCCGTTGCCGCGCGGAAACGACGCGCAGAGCTCCGCGACCTCTCGCGTCAGCGAGGCGCTCGCGCGGGCCGGCCGGCGACCCGGCAGGGCCGCCTCGGCGAGCCAGGAGGCGCCGGCCGTACTCCCGCGCGCGTAGAGGCGCGGCGTGAACGGAACGAGGTGGCGACCGAGACCCTCCAGCGTGTCGGCGAGCGCCGACGGGTCGCCCGCCGAGCCGGCGCGGGCGACCCGGAGGACGACGGCCGAGCCCTCGGCGAGGGATCCCCCGACGAGCAGCGCGCCACCCGCGCCCGCGTGGAACCCGCGCCCCGGGAGGCGCACACCCGCCGCCTCCGCGACCGCGTCGAGGACTCTCGCTCGGGGCTCCGCAGATGCCAGCTCGACGAGCGCGCCGCCGCGGAGAGCCGCCCGGACGCTCCCACGGAGTCGGCCCGTCCTGAGCCGGCGCGGCGGCAGGCGGTGGATGGCGATGACATGAAGGCGCGCCGGCAGCCGCCGGCCCAGGGTGCGAAGCGAGACCTCGCGCAGCCCCGCAAGGCGGGTCGCCGAGGGAAGTGACGCCGACCCCTCCGGCATGCGGCCCCACACGACCGTGTCCGCCCGGTCGAAGGCGGAGAGGTCGAAGCGCCAGTCAGGAGGCGCCTGGACGATCACGCCGTGCCTCTCCGGCTCGGCGGGCATGAACGGGTAGGCGAGCAGGTCGAAGGGCGAGGCTGTGGGCGGTCCGGGGCCCTCCACGCTCGCCCCGCCCTCGTCGGGGATCAAGCTGGGAAGAGCAACTCGCGCTCGGCCGAGCGTTCGACCTGCTCCTCGATCCACCGGTACGTGGGCTCGAGTCCGTCTTCCAGCGAGATCTCGGGCTCCCAGCCGAGGACCTCGCGCAGCTTGTTGTTGTCGGAGTTGCGGCCGCGCACGCCCTGTGGCCCCTCGACGTGCACGAGCTCCAGGTCGTGCTTGCCCGAGATGGCGATGACGACGCGGGCGAGCTCGTCGATGGAGACCATGCGGTCGGTTCCGAGGTTGAGGGGCTGCCCGTAGTCGGATTGCATGATTCGGTAGATCCCCTCGATGCAGTCGTCTACGTAGCAGAACGAGCGCGTCTGCTTGCCGTCTCCCCAGATCTCGACCGTCCCGCCTGGCTGTGCCTGCGCCACCTTCCGGCAGAGGGCCGCCGGGGCCTTCTCGCGACCCCCGTCATACGTCCCGTAGGGTCCGAAGACGTTGTGGAAGCGGACGATGCGGGTCTCCATTCCGTGCTCGTCCATGTAGTACTCGCAGAGCCGCTCCGAGATCAGCTTCTCCCAGCCGTACGCGTCCTGGGGGTTCGCCGGGTAGGCGTCCTCCTCGCGAAGCGGCGCGACCTCGGTATCGGCCTGAAGGTGCTCGGGATAGACGCACGCGGAGGAGCTGTAGAGGTACCGACCGACGCCGTGCAGACGAGCTGCCTCGATGGTGTGGAGGTTGATGAGGGCGTTGTTGTGCAGGATCGTCCCGTGATTGCTCGAGATGAAGCCCATCCCGCCCATGTCTGCCGCAAGGGCGTAGACCTCATCGACGCCGCGGGCGGCGACGAGGGCGTCGTCTCGGCGCCGGAGGTCGAGCAGCTCGAACTCGTCGGCGTCGACGTCCGTGAACTCCGGGTACTTGAGATCTACCCCGCGGACCCAGTATCCGCGTTCCTTCAGGAGCGTCACCAGATGGTGGCCGATGAAGCCTCCCGCTCCGGTCACCAAAACGCGCTGCATCGCCCCTCCTCCAGTCCCAATGCGCGATTCCTCGCCCAGACCCCGCCTGGCGAAGGCAGCGTAGCCACAGGGAAGGTGCGCGTCAACGGGGCCTCCTAGGTAGCGCCGAGCGCCGCGAGCGCGCACAGGCGCGCTTCCGTCCGCGCCAGCACCCAGCCGTGCAGCTCCATGGTGCGCAGGTCGCGAAAGTCCTCCTCGACGGCGCTCAACAGGAGCTCGCGCAGCCGACCGTTCGAGGCGGTGTCGATCGTTCCGAGGCCACCGGGCAGCCGCTCGGCCACGCGCGCCGTCAGCACCTCCGGCGACGCCTCGGCCGGAACCTGCTGGAGGTACTCGCGCCCGACGCCGAGCGCGCCGTCCACGTGCTGCAGGAGGGACGCCAGGCGCTCGCTCCCCGCGAGCGACGCCCCGCGGAACGGCGAGGGGCCGAACCAGGCCAGGGAGGCCCCGAGCCCGGCGGCGCCGAGGAGGAACGTCTTGCGCCGTATCCGCCGCGGGACGGTCATCGCAGCATCATGCCCTTGAGGTGATCCGCGAGCCGGAGCGCGAGGGCCACGAGCAGGAGCGTCGGCGTCGCCCCGCCGGGCGTCGGGAAGACGGAGGAGCCCGCCACGAACAGGTTGGACATCCCGTGCACGCAGCAGTCGCTGTCCACGACGCCTTCCTTGGGGTCGTCGCTCATGCGCGTCGTGCCCATGTGGTGCTGCCCGCCGTCGAGATCCTCGGGCCAGCCGGTGTCGTCCTCGCCGTGGAGGATCTGCAGCCGCCCGACGCCGGCGGCGCCGATCTCGGCGCCGAGGAGCTCCAGCGTTCGCCGCACGTTCCTCCGGTCGACGTCGCTCAGCCGCCAGTCGAGCGCGACCCGCAGTATCCCGAGCTCATCGCGCTCTCGCACCAGTACGACCCTGCTGTCCGGGTTGGGAGCCTGCTCGATCCTCGTCGTCACGCCGATCGACTCGATGCGTCCGCGCAGGTAGATGTACGCATCCTCCGGGGATCTCAGCGCGTCGCGGATCACGTCGAGATACGGGATGGGGATGGGAGCTCCCGGGATTGCGATCTCCTGCCAGCTGTCGAGATCCCCCGCCAGCGTCATGAGACGACGCGCGAAGTCGGACGCGTCCTCGGGAGCATCGCCGTACCCCAGCTCGAGGCGCATCTGGAGGTCAAGGAGCCCCTCGGCGAACTGGAACTCCTTCGAGGACGCGAGGTAGCCCTGCATCCGGAGCCCGTCGACGCGATGGCTCTCGTAGAAGCCGAGGTTCGGGTGGGGAGTGGACGGGACGATGACCCCACCGAGGAAGCGCGGATGCTCCAGGAAGAATCGCCCGACGAGCCCGTGCTGGTTCCCCAGACCGCGGGGCTGCTGCGCGTTCGACGTGAGCAGCACCCTTGCGTTCTCCACGGCGCCGGTCGCCAGCACGAAGTTCCTGGCGACCACGGAGAAGCGGTTGCCCTCGAGCGTCGCGACGTCCGCCGACTCGGCCGTCCTCCCCGACTCGTCCGTCGTCACGCCGGTCGCGTTGGCATGGAGGAGCACCGTCACGTTCGGCGCGAGCCGCAGCTCCTCCTGGTAGCCCTCGCCGAAGCTCCGAAGCTCCGGCTCGACCTCCTGGGCCACCCTGCTGACGATGTGCTCGCTCCTCAGGCGCAGGGGGGCCGGCTCGTCCCCGGGAGCCCAGCGGTCCAGGCTCCAGTCCCGGGTGGGAAGCCGGACGACGCTCGCCGCCCGCTCGTAGAACGGGTCGACGTCACTCTTCGCGATGGGCCAGCCGGTGAACGGAGTGGCCTCCCGCGCCGCGAAGTCAGCTTCCTCGAACGGTCGGCAGATCCCGCCCCAGTGGTTGGTCGTCCCCCCGAAGAAGCGAAGGCGCGGAACGCTCAGGTCGGGGTACGGGAGCCCGATCGACGGCCCCTCGTAGAGGGCCTGTGTCTCCGGCTCGTAGTGGAGGCCGCCGCTCTCGAGCACGGTCACCCGAAGCGGCGACCCGATGAGCTCCCGCGCGAGCGTGATGCCCGCGGCGCCCGCGCCGACGACGCAGACGTCCGTCTCCAGCGTCGCGTCCCTCGGGATGGAGCGGGCGTCACCGAACATGGGCGGCTCGGTAGGCGGCCTCCCGGCCCCGCGTGCAGACGACGCTGCGGGCGATCCGGTCGTGCAAGCCCTGTTTCGTGTCGCTACGGGCGGTCGTGAGGAGAAGGACGACGTACCAGACCGCGGCAGCGCCCCAGACGAACGCCCCGACGAGCGGGAGGCCCGCGGTCAGCGCGGAAACGGTCGCGAACGGCGGAAAGAGAAGGATCCAGCGGGCGAGCGCCCGTCCGAAGGGGAGCGTCTCGCCTCCCGCGCTCCCTCGGACGCGCAGCCGGAGCGCGAGCTGCGCGGGCGTACCCCCCAGGAGGATCCACGGGATCACGAAGTAGCTCACGCTGAGAAGGGTGGCGAGCACCGCGTTCAGGACCACCCGTCCCGGGTCGGCCGCCAGCACGTCCTCCAACGCGGCTGCGTCGCGATGCAGGCGGACGGTCGGCCCGAAGATCTCGTCGACGACGGCCACCGCGACGAAGATGAGCACGGTGACCAGCGCGACATCGAGGATCCAGGCGAGCGAGCGCCTCGAGATGCCGGCGAGCGGCTCTCCTGCCGGCGGCGTCCCCGCCGGGTCCGACTCAGCCCGCTCGCCGCTCATCTCCGCTCGACCCTGGGCACCGGATGCACGGGGATCCCGCTGGTTGGAACGTCCCGAGTTGCAGCCGGCAATCGTTGCCCGCCCGCCGAGCGGCTGTCAAGTCGCGCGAGCCTTCACAGGCGCTGCCCTACACTTCGTCGGGTGAGGCTCTTCCCGACGCTCGGGCTCGTCGTTATGGTCCTGCTCGCTTCCGGTTGCAGCGCGTCCGGCGACGACGGAGCCGACCTCGAACGCCAAGAGCGCGAGCAGCGGAGGGCACAGGAGCGGGCGGCCATGACGCCCCCGCCGGACCGGACGCTGCCGGAGCCCGCAGAGGGGATCTGGATCTCGCCCAGCGAGCTGATGCGGCTTCCGACCAGCGGTCCCGCGTGGGAGCAGCTGAAAGCGGCCGCCGACGGGCCCATGGAGCCGCGGGACATCGCCGACCAGGACTCGAACCACGACGTGAAGACCCTCGCGGTCGCGCTCGTCGCGGCCAGGACCGGCGATCCCGACTACCGCGAACGAGCGGCAGACGCTATCGCCGGTGCCGTCGGCACGGAAGAGGGCGGCCGGACCCTCGCGCTCGGCCGCAACCTGCTCTCCTACGTGATCGCCGCCGACGTCATCGACTTCCGCGCCCACGACCCCGCTCGGGAGGCCGAGTTTCGGGCCTGGCTTCGGAAGGTTCGCCACGAGCCGCTCGGCTCGGAGACCGTCGACGACCAGACCTTGATCGGCACCCACGAGCGGTCGCCGAGCAACTGGGGCGGCATGGCCGGTGCGAGCCGCGCTGCGATCGCCGCCTACCTGCGCGACGAGGCCGAGCTCGACCGCGTGGCGAAGGTGATGAAGGGCTGGCTCGGCGATCGCACCGCATATCCCGGGACGCCCGGTCCGCTCTTCGGCCCCGACGACGTCGGCCGGAGCTTCCGCTTCGGCGGATCGGAGGACGATCTTTCCTGGCACGCCGACCCCCTGCGACCGCGCGGCGTCAACCCCAAGGGCGCCAGCAAGGAGGGGCACTCGATCGACGGCGCGCTTCCCGACGACATGCGCCGCGGCGGCGAGTTCACCTGGCCTCCGGAATACACGCAGTACCCCCGGGAGGCGCTGAGCGGCTACGTCGCGCTCGCGGAGATCCTGTACCACCAGGGGTACGACGTCTACGAGTGGGAGGACAAGGCGCTGCTCCGCGCCTGCCGCTTCCTCTACGAGCTGGAGGAGAAGTTCCCGGAGGAGGAGTGGTGGGAGCTGGGCGTGCCGGCGTACTGGATCGTCAACTTCCGCTACGGCACGTCCTTCCCCGTGGCCGGCGACGGATTCGGCCGGAACTTCGGCTGGACCGACTGGACGCACGCCCCCCGGTAGAGCAGCCCACCCCGGGTGCACCACCCTCCGCACAGTGCTATGACTCCCGTGTCGCACCGTGCGAACGCACGGGCGGAAAGGGGGACGAGCGCACGTGGCGACAGATCTCGACGACCGCCGCTCGGCGTCCGTGGAAGCTGAGGGGGACCGGCCGCGCCGCCTCAAAGTGGCGTACGTCATGTCCCGGTTCCCGAAGCTGAGCGAGACGTTCGTCCTCGGCGAGATCCTCGCCGTCGAGGAACGGGGCGTCGAGGTCGAGCTGTTCCCCCTCCTTCGGGAGCGGGCGGAGGTCGTTCATCCCGAGGCGGCGGCCCTGTGCGAGCGCGCGAGGTTCCAGCCCTTCCTCTCTCTGCCGATCCTGCGCAGCCAGCTCCATTTCCTGCGCCGCGCGCCGCGTAGGTATGTGCGAACGCTCTGGGCTCTGCTCCGGGGAACCTGGGGCAGCGCCAACTACTTCGTCGGCGCGCTCGGCATCTTCCCGAAGGTCGTCCACGACGCGCGCCTCATGCAGGCAGACGGCATCGCCCACATCCATTGCCACTTCTCGAACCACCCGGCGGCGGCGGGCTTCGTCATCCATCGCCTCACCGGCATTCCGTACAGCTTCACCGCGCACGGGTTCGACCTCCACGTCGACCGCCACATGCTCTGCGAGAAGGTCGGCGACGCAGCGTTCGTCGTCGCCGTCTCGGACTACAACCGCAGGCTGATCCTCGAGGAGTGCGGGGAGCCCGCGCGCGCCCGGGTCGCCGTGGTCCACTGCGGCGTCGACACCGAGTTCTTCCGCCCGCGTCGGAACGCGACTCCGGAGCGACCGTTCTCGATTCTGTGCGTGGGAACGCTGCACGAGGTCAAGGGACAGGGCTACCTCGTCGAGGCATGCCGCCTGCTCGCCGAGTCCGGGGCCGACGTCGCGTGCACGCTCGTCGGCGACGGCCCCGACCGCGCCGCGCTCGTGGAGCAGATCGCCGCCTCGGGGCTCGAGGCGAGCGTGACGGTAGCCGGCCGCCGCACGCGGGCCGAGATCGCGGAGCTCCTCGGCCGCGCCCACGTCCTCGTCTCCCCCAGCGTCCCGACGTCGGAGGGAAAGCGGGAAGGGATCCCGGTCGTGCTCATGGAGGCGATGGCGAGCGGCGTCCCCGTCGTCGCCAGCGGCATCTCCGGGATTCCCGAGCTCGTGGAGGACGAGGAAACGGGGCTGCTCGTGCCGCCCCGCGACGCGCCGGCCCTCGCAGGCGCGCTGCGCCGCCTGTACG
>Ga0081538_10000473_pt1 | contig 45178 bp, 50 predicted proteins | sample TabmetS5T2R1_FD_71022 | JGI IMG/M metagenome (GOLD analysis project Ga0081538, IMG submission 71022) | Tabebuia heterophylla rhizosphere microbial communities from the University of Puerto Rico - S5T2R1 | ecosystem: Host-associated > Plants > Roots > Rhizosphere ... | reverse complement strand
GGCCGGAGGGACGCTTCCCCGACGACGAGGCCACGTTCACGATCCGCCCCCCGCCCGCCTCCTCCATGGCCGGCGCCAGGGCCCGCATGAGCCGCATCGGCCCCATCACGTGGAGCTCCCACTGCGCCTGCCAGTCGGAATCGCTCAGCTCGTCGATGGGCCGCGTGCCGCTGCCGCCGGCGGCGTTGACGAGCGCCCACGGCGCGGCCGGGCAGGCCTCCAGCACGCGCTCGGCGGCGTCGGGCGCCGTCACGTCGAGCTCGAGGTCGGCGCCGTGGCGCGCCACTGACAGCACGCGGGCGCCCTCCTGCGAGAGCATGCGCGCCGTGGCGGCGCCGATGCCGCGCGTGGCGCCGGTGACCACACAGATCCTGCCGTCGAGACCGAGGTTCACGAGCGATGAAGTCTCACACGCGTTACAAGACCTTCTTGACCGAGGGGCGCCGCGAGTTGATCCGGATCACCGAGGACGTGCAGGCCGCGGTCGACGAGGCGGGCGTCGCCGAGGGCATGGCGATAGTCGCCGCCATGCACATCACCGCCGCCGTGTGGATCAACGACGACGAGCCCGGCCTCCACGAGGACACGCTCGAATGGCTCGACAAGGTCGCGCCGCCGAGCTGGAAGGAGCCGGCCAACGACGTCGCGCGCGAGCTGCTGCCGGACCCGGGCGACTATCGCCACCACGCCGGCGGCGAGGACAACGGCGACGCCCACCTGAAGAACCTGCTCGTGCATCACCAGGTGATCGTGCCGGTCACCGAGGGCCGCCTGGACCTCGGGCCGTGGCAGCAGGTCTTCTATTGCGAGTTCGACGGGCGCCGGCCGAAGCGCATGATCATCAAGGTGCTGGGCGAATGAGCGTTCAACGGGATGAACGCGAAATGGGTCATCCGGCCCTTGTGCGCAACGGACTCGGGTGAGCTAATTGCAGGGGACCGGCCCGGTCCCCGAGACCCCCATGCGAAAACAGCGCGAACCCGCCGCGGACGGCCCGGGAGCCCTGAGCCGCGTCGGCGCGCTGGGGCTGCTCATGACCGGCGCCCTGGTGGGCGCCGTGATCATGATCGTGAGCAGCGTGCCGGGCGATGCGGTCGACCGAGACTCGATTCCCGGCGTCGTGATCCGCAAGCCCGCGCAGGATGCCGAGGTGGACCGGAGCGACCGTCCGGTGCGGCGCGCGGCGCGGGCCAGGGAGGGCACCGGCCGTGGCGGGGACAGGCCGCGGCGCAGCGCCGCCTCGCGGGCCCGCCCCGATGGCGCGGCGCGAAGGGCGGTCGCGCGGCGTGACCCCCCGCCGCGGTCCGGAGACATGCCCGAGCGGCTCCCGTCGCCGTTCGGCGGCGATGACGGGGATGGTTCGCTTCCGGTCGTGGAGCGCCCTCGCGGTCCGGGACGGGCGGGGAGCGACGACGACGACGATGGTCGCGAGGCGCCGGCCCGGGCCGGAGACGGGGCCGGGGACGACGACGCGCCGTCCTCACAGGTGGCCGCGCCGCCGCCGCCGGCGGCCGACACCGTCGTGGACGATGACGAGTCCACCCCGTCCGTGAGCGGGACGTCGACGTCCGACGACGATGACGACGACGACCCGGCAGCGGGCGCCGGCTCGGGCGAAGCCGACGACTAGGCCTCCTGGCGCTCGTACACCTCCGGGTTGGCGCAGTTCGGCATCCGCTCCCCGGCCAGCCCGGCCAGCAGGTTGTCCACCGCCATGCCGGCCATGCGCTCGCGCGTGGCGTGCGTGGCCGAGCCGAGGTGCGGCAGCACGAGCAGGTTCGGGGCCTCGAGCAGCGGGTGGCCGGCGGGGAGCGGCTCGGGGTCGGTCACGTCGAGCGCCGCGCCGGCGATCCGGCCGTCGTGCAGGGCGCGCGCCAGCGCGTGGCTGTCCACGATCGGGCCGCGGGCGGTGTTGACCAGGTAGGCGGTGGGCTTCATGCGGGCCAGCGCCTCGTCGCCGATCAGCCCGCGCGTCTCGGGGGTGAGCGGTGCGTGGATGGTGACGACGTCGGAGCGTTCCAGCAGCTCGCCCAGCGCCACGCCGCCGCTCCTGCTCGTGTGCAACACCTCGCAGCCGAAGCCCTCCAGCCGGCGCGCCACCGCCTGCCCGATGCGGCCGAAGCCGACGATCCCGACGGTCGCCCCGTGGAGGTCGTGGCCGAGCAGGAGCCCGGTCTCCCAGGTGCGCCACTCGCCCCGGCGCACGTAGGCGTCCCCCTCCGCCAGGTGGCGTGAGATCCCGAGCATCAGCGCCACGGCCAGGTCGGCGGTGGTGTCGGTGAGCACTCCGGGCGTGTTGCCCACCGGGATCCCGCGCGCGGTCGCTGCGTCGAGGTCGACGTTGTCCACCCCCACCGCGTAGTTCGAGATCGCGCGCAAGCGCGGCGCGGCGTCCAGCAACTCGGCGTCGACCTGGTCGGTGAGCAGCGCCAGCAGGCCGTCGAGCTCCGGGACGCGCGCGAGCAGCTCGCCTCTTTCCGGGGGAAGCTGCTCCTGCCAGACGTCCACGTCGTGCTCGGCGGCGAGGCGGTCGAGCGCGTCGCCGGGCAGCCGCCGCGTGACGAAGACCCTCATACGATGCGCGAGCATGCCAGCGATCGCCCTCGTAGCCAACCCGCACTCCCGCTCGTGCGACCCCGAGGACGTGGCGGAGCGGCTGCGCTCCCTGGGGGCCGACGTGGAGCTCTTCGACATGAACGACCCCGAGCGCGCGGCGGCATCCGGCTGCGACCGCCTGGCCGTGGCGGGCGGCGACGGCAGCATCGCGCACGCCGCGGCCGGGGCCGGCAAGGCCGGCGTCGCCCTCGCGGTGATCCCGGCCGGCACCGCCAACGACTTCGCGAAGCGGATGGGGCTCCCGCGCGAGCTGGCGGACGCGTGCCGGCTGGCCGTGCACGGGACCGAGCTCCGCGAGGTCGAGCTCGGCTGGATGGACGAGCGGCCGTTCGTGAACGTTGCGAGCGCCGGGCTGCCGGCGCCCGCGGCGCGCAGGGCTCAGGCCTGGAAGCGGAGGCTGGGCGCGCTCGCCTACGCCGCGGGCGCCGTCGCGGCGGGCGCCACCGCACGAGCGGTGCCGGTGGCAGTCGACTGCGAGGCGGGCAGGGTGTTCGAGGGCGACGCCTGGCAGGTGACGGTGGCGGCGTCGGGCGCCTTCGGCGCCGGCTCGCAGATCGACGAGGCAGACCCGCACGACGGCAAGCTCGAGGTCGTGGCGGTGGCGGCCGGCCCGCGCCCCGGGCTGGTGGCGCTGGCATACCGGCTGCGGAGCGGGAGCCTCAGCAGCCACCGCCGCGCGCGGCGCCGCCGCTGCGCGACCGCGGTTGTGCGGGCGCCCGACGGCACCGGCTGGAACGTCGACGGCGAGATCGTGGAGGCCGGCACCTCGAACTTCCGCGGCCAAGGGGAAGCGTTCCGGCTCGTGGTGGCCTGATTCAGCGGCCCCCCCACGCGAGTGTCGAGTTCGTCGGCCCGACGCCGACAAAGTCGACAGTCGGCGCTCGCTAGGGTCCGCTCCGTGGCGCCCGACGTTCTGATCCACGCCGACACGGTCCGCTCCGCCGCGCTCCGGCACGAGCTGCCGCTGGGGCTCATCGACCCCCTCTCCTACTTCGAGGTCGGCGGGCGGCGGGTGGCGGTCGTCTCCTCGCTGGAGGCCGACCGGATCGCCGCGGCGGCGCCCGACGTCGAGGTGATCGACCCCTACGAGCTCGGGCTCGACGAGCTGATCGGGCGCGGCCTCCGCTGGCACGAGCTCGATCTCGAGCTGTGCGCCCGCGCCGCCGCCCGGCTGGGCGCGCGCCGGCTGGTCGTGCCGCTCGCGCTGCCGGTCGGCGTGGCGGATCGCCTGCGCGCCGACGGCATCGAGGTCGTACCCGACGAGCTGGAGTTCGTCCGCCGCCGGCGCTCGAAGAACGCCAGCGAGGTCGACGGGGTGCGCCGCGCGGCCGCCGCCGCCGACGCCGGCATGGCCGCCGCGGCCGAGCTGCTGGGCACCGCGACGCCGCGCGACGGCGTGCTTGCCTACGACGGCGAGGTGCTCACATCGGAGGCGGTCCGCGCGCGGATCCGGGAGGTGTGCGCCGGGCTCGGCGCCCCCGTCGGCGAGGACATCATCGTCGCGGGCGGCGCCGCCGGGGCGAGCGGTCACGAGGAGGGGACCGGCCCGCTGCCGGCCGGCGTGCCGGTGATCGTGGACATCTGGCCGCGCGACGAGCGCTCCGCCTGCTTCTCCGACATGACGCGCACGTTCGTGGCGGGCGGCGAGGTCGCCGACGACGTGGCGGGATGGCACGAGCTGGCCCGCGAGGCCCTGGACCGCGTCTATGAACGGCTGCGGCCCGGTGTGACCGGGCGCGAGCTCTTCGACGCCGCCTGCGACGTCTACGAGAAGGCCGGCGAGCCGACCCAGCGCACCAAGGCCGAGGGCGAGGCGCTGCGCGACGGGTTCTTCCACTCGCTCGGGCACGGCGTCGGGCTCGAGGTGCACGAGGACCCGGCGATCGGACGCACGGGCGCCGACCCGCTCGTGCCCGGCGACGTGGTGGCGATCGAGCCCGGCTGCTACCGGCACGGCTACGGCGGCGTGCGGCTCGAGGACCTCGTGCTGGTGACCGAGGACGGCCACGAGCGGCTGACGCGGTTCGGCTACGACCTGACGCTCTAGTGGACCTTCCGCCAGGCCCGCGCGCCCCGGCCGCCTGGCAGACGCTCGCATGGACCGTGCGGCCGGCGGCCTTCCTGCACCGGGTGCACCACCGCTTCGGCGACCCGGTCACGATCCGCACCTACTGGACCGACGAGCCGATGGTGCTGTTCTCGCACCCCGACGCGGTACGCGAGCTGTTCCGGCTCGACCCCGCCGTCGCGCCGGCCGGCCAGAGCTGGGAGTTCCTCCGCCCCTTCGCCGGGCCCCATTCCATCCTCGTGCTCGACGGGGACGAGCACCTGCGCGAGCGGCGGCTGATCCAGACGCCCTTCCACGGCGAGCGCATGCGCGCCTTCCGGCCGGCCGTCGCGGAGCTGGCCCGTGCCGAGCTCGGGAGCTGGAGCGGCCGGGTCGTGACGCTGGAGCGGATGAAGCGGCTGACGCTCGAGACCATCCTCCGGATCGTGTTCGGCGCGCGCGGAGAGATCGAGCTCGCGCCGCTGCGCGAGGCCGTGCACGCCACGCTCGACACGGTCCGCTCGATGCCGCGGATGCTCGCGATGTCGCTCGTGCAGCGCGACCTCGGGCCCCGCAGCCCGTGGGGCCGCTTCCGGCTGGCCGTGGAGCGCTTCGACGCGCTGCTCCTCGAAGTCGTGGCGCGCCGCCGGGCCGACCCTGGGAGCGACTCGATGCTCGCCCTGCTACTCGAGCAGCGCGACGAGCACGGCAACCCGCCGACGGACAGGCACCTTCGCGACCAGCTCGTCGCGCTGCTCGCCGCGGGCCACGACACCTCGGCGGCCTCGCTGTCCTGGGCCTTCGAGCGGCTCGCGCGCCACCCCGCCGTTCACGCCCGCCTGCGCGAGGACGACCCCGCCTACCTGGACGCGGTCGTCAAGGAGGTGCTCCGCGTGCGTCCGGCCCTGACCATCGCCCCGCGCCGGCTGCTCGAGCCGGCGCGGATCGGAGGCCGCGCCCTGCCCGCGGGCATCCATGTGGCCGCCTGCCTGTGGCTCGCTCTCCGGCGGGAGGACCTGTGGCCGCACGCCGCCGAGTTCCGCCCGGAGCGCTGGCTGGACGGCCCGGCGCCGAACCCGATGTCGTGGATCCCCTTCGGCGGCGGGGTGCGCCGCTGCGCCGGCGCCCCGTTCGCCGAGATGGAGATGCGCGAGGTGATGCGCGCCGCGGCTGACCTCCGCATCCGGCCGGTCCGGCCCGAGCCGGAGCGCGCGCGGCGCAGCGCCCTGGTGGTCACTCCGGACCGGGGCGGGGAGATCCTCGTTGGAGGTACTCCGTAACGAGCCGCTGCGGCGCCCGGACGAGCCACGCCTCGGTGATCACCTCTTCGAGGTCCTCCGCGCCGATCCGGTCCAGGCGCACCAGGATCGCCGGGTAGCCGTCGAAGTGAGGAGTCGTGAAGAAGACAGCGGGGTCGTCCTGGAGGAGCGCCTCCTTCGCCACCAGGTGCTCCACCCGGGCGCCCAGGATCGGGCCGTCCGGCGCATCGCTTCCGAGGGCCTCGATGTCCGCCCGGCGGAGCGGGCGCTCCCACACGAACAGCTTGTCCTTCACGCGCCACTGCCTCAGATCGCGCGACACCCGCTCGCTCGTCTCCGGCAGGGCGAGCGCGATCCGGCGCACGTCGTCCCAGACGTCGGTCATCCCGCGGCCTCCTCGCCGGCGAGCTGGTGGCGCATCTTGTCGCGCAGCTCGGCGAAGCGCAGGGTCTCGTAGGCGATCAGCACCGACAGGGCGGCCACCAGCACCGCGAGCGTCACGAGCGCGTCCACCTCCAGCGCCACCGGAATCAGCGCGCAGAGGAAGACTGCGCACAGCAGACGCTGGATGCTGAAGCGGTGCACGTTGCGCCAACGGAAGGCGACGTGCGCCAGCAGGTAGACGGCGGTCCCGCCGAGCATCGCCACGGCCGGCACCGTCTCCAGCGGGTCGCCGACGTGCTCGAGCGTCTTCTTCAGGCCGAGGGCCAGCAGCACGATCCCGGCCACCATCGGGAAGTGCAGGTACGAGTACGAGTCGCGGGCGATGTCGTTCTGCTCGCGCCCGACCGCGGCGCGCGACAGCCGGCGCTCCGCCACGAGCGCGACGATGTCGAAGTAGAGCCACCACAACGCCGCCGCCGCGCCGACTCCCAGCACGGCGGCCGCCACCACGCCGGCGTCGACCTCGAGGCCCTCGGCGCCGATCCCGATCGCCACGATCGACTCGCCCAGCGCGATGATGATGATCAGGCCGTGGCGCTCTGCGAAGTGGGCGGGCTCCAGCTTCCAGCCCTCGGAGCCGAACAGGTAGGGCTCGCCCATGTCGAGGCCCAGCGCGAGCGCCCACAGCGCGCCCTGAAGCGCGTCGTCGGCGAACGAGGCGGCCACCAGCAGCCCCACCCCGATCGCCGTCCCGACGGCCAGCCCCAAGACCGACCTGCGCAGCTCCGGCGTATCCCGGCTCGCCACGATGAACAGCACGATCTGACCGCCCCGCACCAGCCCGTACGCGCAGGCGAACAGCAGCGCCGAGTCGTCGAAGGCCTCCGGCACGCACAGCGCCACCACCAGGAGGCCCGCCATCGCGGCGAAGATCGCGAACCGCACGACCCCCTCCTCGGGATCCACGACGCTCGTGAGCCAGGCGTAGCCCACCCATGACCACCACAGGACGCCGAGGATGAGCATGCTCTGGGCGAGGCCCTCCCAGCTCGGGACGTCGGCCATCAGCGCCGTGCACTGGGTGAGCGCGAGCACGAAGACGAGGTCGAAGAACAGCTCGAGCGGCTTGACGCGCTCCTCCGAGCGCAACACCGCGGTCACGCGCGGGGTCCGGGCGGGAGCGACCATGGCGGCCGTGAATGTTGGCAGGAGTATCTTCGGTGGAATGGCCGGCCCGCGCGACACGGGACTCCCCCAGGCAGACGCCCAGTTCGACTTCGGCCGGGCGCGGCGCCGCCGTGCGCTGGCGCGCCTGTCCGCCCGGCTGCGCATGGAGCCCAGCGACGTGAACGTGATCCTCCCGTTCGAGGAGGTCGTGGCGGCGCTCGGGCGGCGCGGCGAGCGGCGCCTGGGGCTGGAGACCGTCGAGCTCGACTCGATCGTGGGCACCGTCGACCGCGGCCGCGAGTTCGACCGCCGCTTCCGGCCCACCTCCGGCCGCGTGCGGCCGCGCTGGGAGCGCATCGCCACGGCGCAGCGCAAGGGCGAGGCGATGCCGCCGATCGACGTCTACCGGATCGGCGAGCTTCACTTCGTCAAGGACGGCCACCACCGGGTCTCTGTCGCCCGCGCGCTGGGGCACGAGGTGATCGAGGCCTGGATCACCGAGATCATCACCGAGCTGGGCGCCGACCGGGCGATCCGGCTGGCCGACCTGCCGCTGAAGAGCCACCAGCGCCTCTTCTTCGAGCGGGTCCCGCTGCCCGAGCAGGCGCGGGCGGAGATCGAGCTCTCCGACGAGTGGCGCTACGCGGCTCTCGCCGAGGCGATCGAGGCCTGGGGCTTCCGCGCGATGCGAGGACGCGGCGAGCCGTTGAGCCGCGAGGAGGTGGCGGAGGCCTGGTTCAACGAGGAGTACCGGCCGGTGGTCCAGATGCTTCGCGAGGCCGAGCTGATCCGGCGGGGCACCGAGACCGAGTCATACATGCGCCTCAGCGCCCTCCGCTTCCTGATCCTGCGCACGCACGAGTGGACCGACGAGGTGATCGAGCGCCTCCGACAGGAGCTCGATCACCCCACGTGGGAGGAGGACACGATGGTGCGCCGCCTCCGCAAGGAACTCCGCTAGCGCGCTAGCGCGGCTGGGTGGGAGGTGGCTGCTCGCCGCCCGCCTCGGCGCCCTCGGCCGGCCGCTCGTCCGCGGCCGGAGCGACCTCGGGGTCGCGCCCGCCTCCGCCCTGCCCGCCGTCGGTGGCGGCCGGGCCGGTCGCGTCCGCAGTCAGGTTGCGACCGTCCTCGGGGTCGAACAGGTGGATCCGGCTGGCGTCCACCCACAGCTCCGACTCCTGGCCCACGCGCACCTCGCTCTGCGGGTCGAGCCGCGCGACGATCCGGCCCTCCTCGCCGGCCATCGGCACCTCGCCGCCGCCGACGTCCTCGGCCAGCTCGCGCAGCTCCTGCGACTCGATCTGCTGGTCCGTCGCCACGGTGAAGTGGGCGTACAGCTCGGAGCCGAGCGACTCGAGCACCTCGATCTTCGCCCGGAAGACGGAGCCGCGGTCGCGAGCCTCCCCGGTCAGGGAGGCGTCCTCGAAGTTCTCCGGCCGGATGCCCGCGAGCAGCTGCTTGCCCTCGGCGCGGCCCACCTGCTCGCGCACGTCCTGCGGCAGCCTCACCTCGCCCATCGGCAGCTTCACCGTGTCGCCGTGCACCGTCGCCGGCATGAAGTTCATCGCCGGCGAGCCGATGAAGCCGGCCACGAAGAGGTTGACCGGGTCGTTGTAGAGCTCCATCGGGCTCCCCACCTGCTGGAGCATCCCAGAGCGCATGACGGCCACGCGGTCGCCCAGCGTCATGGCCTCGGTCTGGTCGTGCGTGACGTAGACCGTGGTGGTGCCGAGCCGCTGCTGGATGCGCGACACCTCCGTGCGCATCTGCACGCGCAGCTTGGCGTCGAGGTTCGAGAGGGGCTCGTCCATGAGGAACGCGGCCGGGTCGCGCACGATCGCGCGCCCCATCGCCACGCGCTGACGCTGGCCGCCGGAGAGCTGTGACGGCTTGCGGTCGAGGTGCGCCTCGAGGTCGAGGATGTGCGCGGCCTCGGTGACCTTGCGGTCGATCTCCTCCTTGTCGGCGCCGCGCAGCTTCAGCGCGAAGCCCATGTTCTCGCGGACGCTCATGTGCGGGTAGAGCGCGTAGTTCTGGAACACCATCGCGATGTCCCTGTCCTTCGGCGCCCGGTCGTTCACGACCTCGTCGCCGATGCGCAGCTCGCCCTCGGTGATGTCCTCGAGCCCGGCGATCATGCGCAGCGCCGTCGACTTGCCGCAGCCCGAAGGCCCGACCAGGATCACGAACTCGCCGTCATCGACGGCGAGGTTGAAGTCGCGGACGGCCTCGTATCCGTCCGGATACCGCTTGGTGATGCCGTCCATCGTGATCTGGGCCATCCTGCTCCTCTCTCCGTTATCCCTTCACTGCGCCGGCGGTGAGGCCCGCCACGATACGACGCTGGAAGATCAAGACCATGATGATGATTGGGACGGTGACGACGACCGACGCCGCTGCGATCGCGCCGATCGGCTGCTCGAACTGTGAAGCACCCGTAAAGAATGCCAGGGCGGCCGGCACGGTTCTGGCGTTGTCGGTCGAGGTCAGCGTGTTGGCGAAGATGAAGTCGTTCCAGGCAAAGATGAAGACGAGGATCGCCGCGGTGAAGACGCCGGGCGCGGCCAGCGGAACGATGATCTTCCGGAACGCCTGGAACGGGGTCGCGCCGTCCACCTGGGCCGCCTGCTCGAGCTCCCACGGGATCTCCCGGAAGAACGCCGACAGCGTGTAGATCGCCAGCGGCAGCGTGAACGTCATGTAGGGGATGATCAGCCCCGGCCAGGTGTCGTAGATCCCGATGGCGCGCCACATGTCGAACAGCGATCCGACGATCGAGATCGGCGGGAACATGGCCACCGCCAGCGCGCCGGACAGGATCAGCGCCTTTCCGGTGAAGTCGAGCCGGGAGGTGGCATAGGCCGCCATGGCGGCGAGCACGATCGAGATGAGGGTGGCGATGCCCGCGATCCCGATCGAGTTGATGAGGGCCGCGATGAACGTGTCGTCCGAGAAGACGACGTCGTAGTTGTCGAATGAGAAACCGGAGAAGAACTTGCGGTCGGCCACCTCGTCCGGGGTCTTGAACGACAGCGAGGTGATCCAGGCGACGGGGATCAGGGCGTAGAGCAGCACCACCAGGATGCCGATCGACCACAGCGTCCGTTCCTTGGCGGTGTGCTGCATCTCAGGTCTCCCCTCGCTGCTGCGCGGTGCTCGTGCCGAGGCCCTTCACGAACAGCACGGCGATCAGGATCACGCAGAGGAAGATCAGGATCGAGATCGCCGACCCGAGGCCCAGGTTCACGCGATTGATCAGGACGTTGTAGCCCAGGATCGACACGCTCTCGGTGCCGAGCGCGCCCCCGGGTTGGATGATGAAGATGTTGTCGAAGATCCGGAACGCGTCGAGCGTGCGGAACAGCAGCGCGACCAGGATGGCGGGCCGCATCAGCGGCAGGGTGATGCGGAAGAAGCGCTGCAGCGTCGACGCGCCGTCGACCTTCGCCGCCTCGTGCAGCTCGTCCGGCACCAGCGCCAGCCCGGCGAGCAAGAGCAGCGCCATGAAGGGCGTGGTCTTCCAGACCTCCGCCGCGATGATCACGAACAGCGAGCCTTCCTTCGTGTTGAGCGGCTGCCAGTCGTCCGGGACGAGCGGCAGGCCGAAGACGAACCCGCTGGTGGGATCGAACGCGTAGCGCCAGGCGAACGCCGCGACGACCGTGACGATTCCGTAGGGGATCAGGATCGCCGCCCGCACAGGGCCGCGGCCGAAGATGGCCCGGTGCATCACGAGCGCGATCAGCATTCCGAGCACCAGCTCGATCGCAACCGAGATGACCGTGATGATCACCGTGGTGAGCAGGTCGGACCACCAGGTGCTCGAGCTGAGCACGTCGGCGTAGTTCGACAGGCCGACGAACTCCTTGTCGTCCGGGAAGCGCAGGTCGAACTTCTGGAGCGACAGGTAGAAGGCGTAGCCGATCGGATAGCCGGTCACGAGCAGCATCGCTATGACTGCGGGCGCGCACAGCAGCCAGGCGAGCTTGCGCTCGGCCTTCGCCCGGTCGGTCATGCGCTTCTTCGTGGGCGGCGGGGCCGTGCGTGCGGAGGTGGTGGCGGCCTCCATCAGAAGATCTTCCCCTCGACCGCCTTCTCGATCCGGTCGCGCAGCTGCTCGACGATGCCGTCCGGATCCACCCCGTCGGGCGGGTGGTAGGTCTTCTGGATCGCGAGCGAGATGTCGCTGTACGCCGGCGTCACGGGGCGCGGCCCGGCGGCGTCGATCGACTCGCGAAGCTCGTCGGCGAACGGGAATGCCTTCTGCACCTTCGGGTCGTCGTAGACGGACTCGCTGGTGGGCGGCAGGCCGCCCAGCTCGGCGCTCAGGGCCTGGTTCTCCGGGCTGGCCAGGCACTCGGCCGCATCGAAGGCGAGGTCCGGGTTGTTCGAGTAGGCCGACACCGCGATGTTGAAGCCGCCGAGCGGCGGCCGGCTCGGCTTGTCCTTGTCGGTGCGCGGGTAGAGCGCCCAGCCGATCTTGTCCTGGAACCCCTCGATCGCCTCGGCGCTCGGGTAGATGAACGTGTAGTTGATCTGGTAGTCGGAGCGGCCCGACTCGAATCCCTGGCGCGCCTGGTCCTCGCGGTTGGTCGACATGCCTGGCGGGGCCGCGGAGGAGTTCGCGAGCTTGCTCTCGATCTCGGCCGCGCGCTGCGCGCTCTGATCCACCGCCACCTCGCCCTGCTCGTTGACGATCTGGCCGCCGGCGCCGGCGATCAGCGCGTTGATCCACACGACGAGGCCCTCGTACTGAGCGGCCTGCACCTCGACGGAGGTCCCGTTCTCCACCGCCTGGTCGATCATCTCGTCCCAGGTGAAGTCGTCCGGCGGCTCATCCACGCGGTCCTTGCGGTACCAGAGCAGCTGGGTGTTGCTGGTGTGCGGGATGGCCCAGATCTGGTCCTCGTAGCGCACCGTCTCGAGCGGACCCTCGAGCTTGTCCTCCTCGGCGGCGCTGCGCCGCTCGCCCTCCCAGGGCAGGATCCACTCGGCCTGGGCGAACTCGGCGGTCCAGATCACGTCGAGCGACGCCAGGTCGATGTCGTCGTCCTCGGCCGCCAGGCGCCGGACGAGCAGCTCGCGCTGCTGGTCGGCGATGTTCGGCAGCTTCACGTAGTTGATCGTGTACTCGCCGTTCGCCTGCTCGTTGCAGTTGTCCACGGCCATCTGGTACGAGCCGCCGGGCTCGTTGAAGGCGTACCAGTTGATCGCCCGGGCGCCCTCGCCACCCTCGTCGGCACCGACACCGCAGGCCCCCAGCGCGAGGCTCGTTGCGAGCGCTACGCCGGCGAGCAGGTGTCGTCCGTGCAAGTCCCCTCCTCCTAAGCCGGGATTACCCCTCGGGTCAGGCGTTCAATCCTGGACGACCACGCCGGCATGCGGCGCGAGCGTATCGCCCTGCAACGCGTCCGGCGCGCTTGCAAGACGCGGTTCACCGCGCACCGGAAACGGCCGCCGCTCCGGCGTCGTGTTGACGGCGACCGCGTGGCCGCCGCGCCGGTACGCGACCACCCCGTCGGCCGCCTCGAGGAGCTCGAAGCCGTCGCCGAGCTCTCGGCGCAGCGCGATCAGCTCGCGCACGAGCGACAGCATCGAGCCGGGGTCGTCCCGCTGTGCCTCGACGTTGCGATCCGCCGGGTCGACGGGCGGGAGCCACGGCTCGCCGGTCGAGAAGCCGCCGTCCGCTGAGCCGTCCCATTGCATCGGGTGACGGAAGCGGTCGCGCCCCGCGCGATCGAACGTTGACTCCCACGGCGGGCCGTCGCCCTGTCCGATCTCGTCGCCCTGGTAGAGGAAGGCCGGCCCCGGCAGCGTGAGCAGCATCAGCGCGGCCGCGCGCGCGTTCTCGCGCCCGAAGCGCGTGGCGAGACGGCCGAAGTCGTGGTTTGACATCGCCCACGCGGCTTTCCCTGTCTCCGCACACGCCCGGATGGCCGTGTTCAGCAGAGTGGCATCCCACGACGTCAGCAGCAGCTCGAAGGCGAAGACCGCGTCAAAGTGGTCCGAGTAGGGCTGCCATCGCCTGCTCGGCAGGTACACCTCACCCACGAGGAAGGCGTCGCCGACCGCCTCCCGCATCTTCGCGAGCGCCGCGCTCGTACCCGGCCCGTTGCGCGAGTTGCTGAGCGCGAGCTTCACCTCGTGGTCCCCGAGCGGGAGGCCGTACGGCTCGGACGCCGGCGGGTCGTCGCGCAGCTCCGGGTCCTTCATGAGCCGGTCGATGGCGTCGATCCGGTAGCCGCCGGCGCCGCGCTCGACCCAGAAGCGCAGCACGTCCTGCATCGCCGCGACGACCTCGGGGTTGCGCCAGTCGAGGTCCGGCTGCTCGGGATAGAACGAGTGGAGGTAGTAGCGACCGTCGCGCGGTTCCCACGCCGAGCCGCCGAACGCCGCCACCCAGTTGTTCGGGCGGTCGGCCCAGATGTACCAGTCGGGGTGCTCGCGGAACCAGGGGTGCTCGATCGAGGTGTGGCAGGGCACCAGATCCATGAGCAGCTCGAGGCCGCGCTCCCGCGCTGCCTCCGTGAGCCGATCGAACTCGGCGAGGTCCCCGAAGACGGGGTCGACGTCCGTGTAGTCGGCCACGTCGTAGCCGAAGTCCGCCATCGGCGACGGGTAGATCGGCGACAGCCAGAGGGCGTCCACGCCGAGCCAGGCCAGGTGGTCGAGCCGCGCGCGGATCCCGGCGAGGTCGCCGATGCCGTCGCCGTCCGAGTCCTGGAAGGACCGGGGGTAGACCTGGTAGACGACCACTCAGCCCTTGACGGCGCCCGCTGTGAGGCCGGCCACGATCCGCTTCTGGAAGATCAGCACGAGCACGACCAGCGGGACGGTCACGACCACGAGCGCGGCTGTGATCGTGCCGAGCGGGACCTCGAACTCCTGACTTCCGGTGAAGAACGCGAGCGCGGGCGGCACCGGTCTCGCGTCGGGCGAGCTCGTCAGCGTGATCGCCAGGAGAAACTCGTTCCACGCCCAGATGAAGGACAGCAGCCCGGCCGTGACGAGGCCCGGCGCCGCCAGCGGCAACACGACCTTGCGGAAGGCCTGGAAGTGGGTGGCGCCGTCCACGAGCGCCGCCTCCGACAGGTCGCGCGGGATCTCACGGAAGAACGACGCCAGGACGTAGATCGTGAGCGGAAGCGTGAACGCCAGGAATGGCGGGATCAGCCCGTAGAGCGTGTCGTAGATGTCGAGGTCGGTCCAGAACTTGAACAGCGGGGCGGCGATCGCGATCGGCGGGAATGTGGTGACCGAGAGGATGATCGCCAGCAGCACGAACTTGAAGCGGAAGCGCAGCCGCGCCAGCGCGTAGCCCGCGAACGAGCCGATCGCCAGGGCGAGGATCGTTGTGGCCCCGGCCACGATCACGCTGTTGCGCAGCGCCGTCGTGAAGTTCGAGTCGTCGAAGATCGAGGAGTAGTTGTCGAGGGTCGGGTTGGGCGGGAAGAGGTCGGCGCTCGACAGGTCCGGACCGGTCTTGAGCGACGTGTTGATGAGCCAGTAGAACGGGAAGAGGCAGAAGATCATGATCAGCACGACCGCGATCCAGAGCAGGATCCGGTTGCGCCGCTTCGCCCTGCTCTGAGACATCAGGCCTCCTCCGTCATCGCCCGGATGTTCCCGCCGACGAAGCGGATGTACAGGAACGACACGATCATCACGATCAGGAACGTGAGGGCGGCGATGGCCGACCCCTCGCCGATGAGCCTGTTGTCCGTTAACTCGTTGTAGGCGTACAACGACAGGGTGGTGGTGCCGTTCGAGCCCTGGGTCAGCGCGAAGGGCAGGTCGAACACTCGCAGCGCGTCGAGTGTCCGGAACAGCAGGGCCACCAGGATCGCCGGCCGCAGGAGCGGCAGGGTGATCCGCACGAAGCGCTGCCACGCGGTCGCGCCGTCCACCTTGGCTGCGTCGTAGACGTCCTCGGGGATCACCTGCAGCCCCGCGAGGATGAGCAGCGCCATGAACGGCGCCGTCTTCCAGACGTCGGCGAAGATGATCGTGGCCATCGCGTAGCCGTCCTCGCCGTACCAGAGCGCGTCGGCGCCCGGGAGCCCGAGCGCGTCCAGCATCGAGGGCCAGAAGCCGAGGTTCGGCTCGAAGATCGAGCGCCACAGCAGGCCCGTGCCGAACGTCAGCACCGCCCACGGCACCAGCACCGTGGCGCGCAGCAGCGCGCGGCCGCGGAAGGCCTGGTGCATGGCGAGCGCGAAGGCGATGCCCAGGACCAGCTCGATCGACACCGAGATGCCGGTGAAGATGAACGTGTTCACGAAGGCGTCCCAGAACTCGCTCGAGTTCTCGCCCCAGAGCTCGTCGGCGTAGTTGTCGAACCCGACGAAGCGGGACAGGCCCTCGACCCGGACGCTGTACTCGTTGAGCGAGAGCCAGACCGCGTACCCGATCGGGAACGCGGCGACCAGGCCCATCACGATCAGCGACGGCGCCATCATCGCGGCGCCGAGGCGGCCCTCCGATAGGCCGGAGGGCCGCTTCTGCTTACGCCGTACCGCTACGGACCCGGCTTCCACTGCCGTGTCCTAGAACGTCTCGAGTGCCTGCTCGATGTCGGACGTCATCTTCTCCAAGGCCGCCTGCGGCTCTGCGTTGCCCTGGAGCGCGTCGTGGACGTTGGTGAAGATCGCCTCGCTGATCTGTGCGTAGACCGGAGAGACCGGGCGCGCCTGGCCCTGCTCCACGGCCGCCTTCAGGTCGGACGCGAAGGCGTATTCGTCTTGGACCTGGGGGTCGTCGTACGCCGCGGCGGTGGCCGGCGGCGAGGCCGACTCCAGGAAGTTCGTCTTCTGGACCTCGGGACCGGTGGCGAACTCGATGAACGCCGCCGCCCCGTCCGGGTTCTTGGAGAACGCCGAGATTCCGAGGTTGATGCCGCCGAGCACGCTGGCCGGCTCACCGCCCTCGAAGCTCGGGAAGGTCGTGATGTCGAAGTTGTCGGCGATCTTCGACTCCTTTCCGAGCGCGTAGGCGTACGGCCAGTTGCGCATGAAGGTGGCGTTGCCGTTCTCGAAGGCGCGGCGCGACTCCTCCTCCATGTACGTCGTGTTGGCCTGCGGCGCGGCGCCGTCCTGAATGCCCTGTGCCATGAACGCGAGCGCCGCCTCGCCCTCGGGCGAGTTCACCGTGACCTCCTGGCCGTCATCGGACAGGACCGAGCCGCCGCCGCTGTAGAGCAGCTCGAGGAAGTTGACGGTCAGGCCCTCGTAGGCGGCGCCCTGGTACACGATGCCGTTGTTCTCCCCGGCGGCCGCGTACACGTCCTCCCAGGTCTCCGGCGCCTGGTTGACCTGGTCGGTCCGGTAGTACAGGAAGCCGGCGTTGGTGTGGTACGGCACCGCCCAGTACTTGTCCTCGTACTCGGCCGTCTCGAGCGTCGAGGGGATGAAGTCGTCCTGGCGCGGCTCGATGATCTGGCTCGTGTCCTGCAGCCAGTTCTGAGCGGCGAACTCGGCCGTCCAGATCACGTCCATGCCGAGCACGTCGCACTCGTCGGACTCGGCGTCGAGGCGCTGCACCAGCTGGCGGCGCTGCTCGTCGGCGGACTCGGGAAGCTCGACGAGCTTCACGGTGACCCGGGAGTTCTCCTTCTTGAAGAGGTCGATCGCCGTGCCGTAGGCCCCGCTGGTGTCCTTGCCGATGCACCAATTGACGTTGCCGCTGGCCTGGCTCGTGTCACCCGACGGAGCTTGCTGCGCGTCACCGCCGTCGTCATCGTCGTCACCGCAGCCGGCGACCGCCAGACCGAACGCGCAACACAGGACCGCAACCCAAGACCAGATCCTCACGTCGACTCCCCTCCTGATCAGATTGGGCCGGAGTCTACCCTCGGGGGCGAAGCCCAAACGACGCCCCGCAAGAGTCTTAACAGGCGCTGAACGACGGCGAGGCGCCGAAGCGCCTCGCCGCGGGTCGGGGGGAACGCAGGCTCCGCAACGATCGCTACGGACCCTGCGGCCTGCAGGGCCGCTCATCATGGCGGCCCTTGCAGATTTCCACTCAGTTGTGGGATACCGAGGCCCGGTCGGCCTAAACGGAAGCGGCCTGGGTATCCGCGCGCCATGGCCACGAGGACGCGCCCCGGTCCGTTCGCCACAAAGCCCACCGAGCAGTTGCTCGAGACCGCCGAGGGCACGCGCCTGAACCGCACGGTCGGGGCGCTCGACCTGACTGCCCTCGGCATCGGAGCGATCATCGGGACCGGGATCTTCGTGATCATCGGCGAGGCGATCGCCGAGTCGGGCCCGGCGATCGTGATCTCGTTCGTGCTCGCCGGCGTGACGTGCATCTTCTCGGCGCTCGCCTACGCGGAGCTGGCCTCCACGCTGCCGGTGTCGGGCTCGGCCTACACCTACGCCTACGCGACGATGGGCGAGGTGCTCGCCTGGATCATCGGGTGGGACCTGATCCTCGAGTACGGCGTGTCGGTCGCCGCCGTGGCGGTCGGCTGGGGCGCCTACTTCGTCGAGCTGATGGACTCGCTCTTCGGGGTCACGATCAGCGAGTCGATCAGCCTGCCGCCCGGCGAGGGCGGGGACGTGAACGTGCCGGCGCTCCTGCTGGTCCTCGCGGTGGCGGCGGTCCTGATCTCGGGCGTGAGGCAGTCGGCGCGCTCGAACACGGTGATGGTGATCACCAAGGTGCTCGTGCTGCTGTTCTTCATCGTGGTCGCCTTCTCCGCCTTCGACGGCGACCACTTCTCGGACTTCGCGCCGAACGGCTTCAGCGGGATCGAGACAGCCGCGGCGCTGATCTTCTTCGCCTACATCGGGTTCGACGCGGTCTCGACCGGCAGCGAGGAGACCAGGCGCCCGCAGCGGGACCTCCCGATCGCAATCGTCGGCTCGCTGGTGATCGCGACGGTGATCTACATCCTCGTCTCGATCGCCGCCGTGGGCGCTCTGCCGGCGGACCAGCTGGCGGGTCAGGACGCTCCGCTCGCGGTGGCACTGTCGGAGGGCGCCGGGATCGGCTGGGGTGCGGACATCGTCACGTTCGGAGCGCTGGTGGCGATCACCAGCGTGGTGCTGACGATCCTGTTCGGGCAGACCCGCGTGGCGTTCTCGATGTGCCGCGACGGGCTCATGCCGGAGCGGCTCGCGACCGTGTGGGAGCGGACCCGGACGCCGGTGATCCTGACCGTGGTCTTCGCGGTGCCGATCGCGCTGCTGGCGGCGTTCGTGCCGCTGACGGAGATCGCCGAGCTCGTGAACATCGGGACGCTCTTCGCCTTCTTCATCGTCAACATCGCCGTGATCTGGCTCCGCCGGACGAAGCCGGACATGGAGCGCGGCTTCCGGGTCCCGGGCGTGCCGGTGGTGCCGCTGATCGGGGCGGCGCTGTGCGTGTACCTGATGACGAAGCTGCCCGCCGAGACCTGGGCGCGCTTCGGCATCTGGCTCGCGATCGGCGCGGTCCTGTACGTGGTGTACGGCTACCGCAACTCGCGCCTGCGGCGCGAGGCCGCCTGAGCGGTCGCCCGGCGCACGCGCCCGGCCACGAGCAGAAGTCCGGCGAGGCCCGCGGCTCCCACGAGCCAGGGCGGGCCTCCGCCGACCGAGGCGCGCCGTGGACGCCTGGCGGCGGAGGCCACGGTGCGGTCGCCGTGCAGTACGGCGACGCGGCCCTTGCGCACCGCGAGGCGCAGCGCCCAGATGCGCCGGTGCTTCGCGACGCTGTGGGGAAGGTCGAGGCAGAGCGAGGTGCGCCGGACCGTGTCGAGGGCGTGGATGAAGGGGTGCTCGCCGCCCGCGTAGAGCGTGTACTCCCAGCGGCCGCCCGGCCCGGTTGAGCGAGTGATGGGCAGGCCGCGCATCGGCTCGTCCGGCTCCCGCGGGTCGACGACCGGGTCGGGGAGCAGGCGATCGCTCTTCAGGTCGTAGACGCGGACCGCGTAGCGGGTGCGGTCGCGGGCGGAGAGCTGCTCGACCAGGTAGAGCCAGCGGCCGTCGGGCGAGAGGGCGTCGAAGCCCCACTCGCCCTCCAGGTCGATCCTCTCGCGGATCGCGAGCTGGTTGGTGTCGACCACCGCGAAGGCGGTGTTCGCGCGCGGGTAGGCCTTCGCGATCCGCATGAGCACGAGCGTCGACCCGTCGGCGGACAGTCCGCCCGACGTGCCGTCGTTCGCCACCACGGGCACGCCCCAGCGGCCCTCCTGGATCGAGGCCCGGATCACGCGGCCGCCCTCGGTCTGGGACCGGGTGAGGACGGTCGCGGTCCCAAGCGGGTGGGCCGTGAAGCGCTCGCCGCCGCCGAGCTCGACGACCCCCTCGCGGCCCGCGTCGAGCGAGGTGATGGGTGGGCCGTCGGCCTGCGCGGTTGCCGGGAGCGCGAGGAGAACGGCGAGCAATGAGGGGAGGACGAGCCGGGCGGTCATGCCTCCGATACGGCCCCACCGCTTCGAGCGGTCCCTCCCTCGCCCCTGGCCCTCGCCGTGCGGCTACGGCTGCCCGGCCGGCGGCACCGTCGGGGTCTGGGGCACGGGCTCGCCGGGCGGGGCCTGCTGCGGAGCGGGCTGCTGGGTCGTGGGCGTCTCCTCCTCCGCCGGCGGCGTGGTTTCCTCGTCCGTCGTCGGCTGCGGCTGCTCCTGCTGCTGGTCCCGCGGTGCCTGCTCCTCCGTCGTGTTCTGCGGCGCCTGCTGCTCCTGCTCACGGTCGCGGTCCCGCTTCGAGTCGCCGAAGAAGGTCAGGCCGCCGTCGTTCCTGCCCACGGAGCCGCCAGCCACGAGCTCGGGCACCGTGATCACAGCCACGGCGATGACGAAGGCGAGCGCGGCGGTGGCGAAGACGGCGCGGTAGGCGATCGTACGGCGGCGCGCGCCCGGCCCGACCCCGGTCCGGCGCCCGCTGCGATCGCCCGGCAGCGTGCCGTACGGTCCCTCGCGACCGGCTCGGTACACCCGCACGGGCGCCTCGGACCCGGGCCCGGGCATGGGCGGGCGGGGCGGTTCCGCCCCGGCGCCCGGCTCCGCCGGAGCGCGCTCCGGGAGCGCGTCGGCGCCCGGCCGGGCGGGCGGGGCGGCGCCGCCGGCGGCGGGAAGCGCGGTGCGGTCGGAGGTGAGGCTCTTGGCGATCCGCTCGGTCGGGCGGTTCAGCATCTCGCTGACCAGCGCCACGATCACAGGGGTCATCGCCGCGGCCACCCAGGTGCCGGCGATCCAGAGCTGCGAGGTGAGAAGGGCCGCCGCCGCGGAGGCGGCGCTCGCGATCACGAGCGTCCGCATGTTGAGACGACGGTCCTCCTCGCGCTCGGCGGTGCGCGAGTGGGAAGACATCCGCGTCCACCTTAGCCACCTGCTCTCCGAGAGGCCGGTCCGCCCCGGATGGGCCGGTAGGGTGCGCCGCGGTGGCGGCCGCGGACACACACGAGGTCGATCTGGTCGTCGTCGGCGCCGGGCTCGCCGGGCTGGCCGCGGCCCGGGAGGCCGTGGCCGCGGGGAGCTCGGTGGTGGTCGTGGAGGCCCGCGACCGGGTCGGCGGCCGGGTCCTGAACGAGGACATCGGCGGCGGCAACGTGGTCGAGGTCGGAGGCCAGTGGATCGGCCCGACCCAGGACCGGCTCGCCGCCCTGGCGAGGGAGCTCGGTGTCGACACGTTCCCCACCTGGGGCCAGGGCGAGAACCTGATCGAGTACGCGGGCGGCCTGCGGCGCTACACGGGGGCGATCCCGCGGATCAACCCCCTGGTGCTCGTCGAGGTCGAGCGGGCGCAGCGCAGGCTCAATAGGCTGGCAAAGAGGGTGCCGCTCGAAGCCCCTTGGGAGACCCGCGGGGCCACGCGGCTGGACGGCCAGACCGCTGCCACCTGGATGCGCCGCAACCTTCCTTCGAAGCCTGGACGGATGCTCATGGAGCTGGGCATCGAGGCGGTCTGGGCGGCGCAGCCCGAGGACATCTCGCTCTTGCACGTGCTCTTCTACATCCACTCGGCCGGGAGCCTCGAGCTGCTATTCGACACCGAGGGCGGCGCGCAGCAGGACCGCTTCGTAGGGGGGTCTCAGCTCGTGCCGCTTCGGATGGCCTCGGAGTTGGGGGCGGACCGGGTCTTCCTCGGCGCGCCGGTTCGGGCCATACGTTGGGGCGGCCAGGGAGGTGTGACTGTGGAAGCTGATGGCGTGTCCGTGCAGGCCCGTCGCGCCGTGGTTGCGGTCGCGCCCACGCTTGCCGGCCGCATCGCCTACGACCCGCCCTTGCCGGGCTTCCGCGACCAGCTCACGCAGCGGATGCCGCTGGGGACCGTGGCGAAGTGCATGGCGATCTACGACGAGCCCTTCTGGCGCCTCGAGGGACTGAGCGGCCAGGGCATGAGCGACACCGGGCCGATACGGCTCACCTTCGACAACTCGCCGCCCGACGGCGTGCCCGGAGTCATGCTGGGCTTCCTCGAGGGGCGCCGCGCCCGCGAGCTCGGCCGCGTGCCCGCCGAGCAGCGCCGCGAGGCCGTGATCGACTGCTTCACCCGCCTCTACGGCCCCCGCGCGGCGAAGCCAGACGCCTACGTGGAACGCCTCTGGGCCGAGGAGGAATGGACCCGCGGCTGCTATGGCTGCCACATGCCGCCCGGAGCCTGGACGAGCTACGGCCCGGCCCTGCGAGAGCCGATCGGCCCCATCCACTGGGCCGGAGCGGAGTACGCGACGAGGTGGAACGGCTACATGGACGGCGCCGTGCGCTCGGGGGAGGCGGCGGCGCGGGAGGCCGTGGCGCGGCTGTAGCGCCCCGGGCTCCGGGCCGCGAACGACGGGCAACCAGGGGGCGAAGGACCGACCGTCCTGACTTTTCCCCCATATGGGGCGAAAAGTCAGGACCGTCGAGCAGAAGGTGGCCGCGATCGCGCGGCGCCAGCACGGCGCGGTCACGCGGGAGCAGCTCTTGGATGCCGGTGTAAGCGGCAAGGAGATCGAGCGGCGGCTGGAGAAGGGCGCGCTGCTGCGCGTGCACCGCGGCGTCTATCGCGTCGGCCACCGGGCTCCGAGCATCGAGGCGCGCTACATGGCCGCCGTCCTGGCCTGCGGCGACGGGGCGCTCCTTTGCGGCCGCGCGGCGGCGCACCTGTGGGGGCTGATCAAGGGGAGCGCGCCGCCGCCGGAGGTGTTCGCGCCCACCGAGCGACGAGTCAAGGGGGTCAAGACGCGGCGCCGCCGCAAGGAACAGCGAGGCACGAAGTGCCGCGGCATCCCGATCACCACCGTCCCGAGCACACTCGTGGACGTCTCCTCAATGCTGTCGTTACCGGACCTGGCACGCGCCTGTCACGAAGCGGGCGTGAAATTCGGCACCACCCCGAGGCAAGTCGAGACAGAGCTCGAGAAGAGGCCGAACGCGCCCGGCGGAAGGAAGCTCAGGAAGGTGCTCAGGGGCGAACAGCGCGTCACCCTCAGTGCCCTCGAACGCACCTTCCTCACCCTGCTCGAAGGAGCGAGCCTGCCACTCCCCGAGACGAACAAGCCCGCGGGCACCAAGCGGGTCGACTGCCGCTGGCCCGCCCACCGGCTCACCGTCGAGCTCGACAGCTACCGCTACCACCGCTCCCGCCACGCCTGGGAGCAGGACCGCAGGCGCGAGCGGGAGGCCAGGGCCCGCGGGGACGACTTCTGCCGCTACACCCACGACGACGTCTTCGAGAGCCCGGACCGGGTGCTGGCGGAATTGGCGGTGCTTCTCCGGGTAGCCGGCAGGTGAGCGAGCCAAGGAGACCCCATGCCCCAGTGCGAAGTCTGCGGCAACGAGTACGACAAGACGATGGAGATCACCCGCGGCGGCGAGACCCACGTGTTCGACAGCTTCGAGTGCGCCATCCACGCCATCGCGCCGGTCTGCGACCACTGCGGCTGCAAGATCATCGGGCACGGCATCGAGGCGAACGGCGCCATGTACTGCTGCGCGCACTGCGCCGAGGTGTCGGGGGTCGAGGGCGCCCGGGACCGCGTGGGCGCGTAGGCTGCCGCCATCGATCGGCTCCGCGACGACGTCTTCCAGCTCCGCGGGCGTCCCCGCAACGCGGTCAACGTCTACCTCCTCGGGGACGTGCTGATCGATGCCGGAACCGCTCGGCGCGGCAAGCGCATCCTCCGCGAGCTCGAGGGTCACTCCCTCAGTGCCCATGCCCTGACCCACGCGCATCCCGATCACTTCGGTTCGAGCCACGAGGTCTGTGAGGCCAGAGGCATCCCGCTCTGGTGCGGCGAGGCGGATGCACCAGTGGTCGAGGGCGAGCGGCGGCCGGAGCCGGGCGAGAGCCGGCTCGCCGGACTGCTGCGGCGGCAGCCGATGCCCGAGGCGCATCCCGTTGCACGGCGCCTGAAGGAGGGCGACGAGGTGGCCGGCTTCACCGTGCTGGAGACGCCCGGCCACTCCCCCGGGCACGTCGCCTACTGGCGCGAGGCCGACCGCACCCTGATCCTCGGCGACGTCCTCTTCAACCTCAGCGTTCCCACGCTTAAGCCCGGCCTCCGCGAGCCCTACGGGGCCTTGACGCCCGACCCGCGCCAGAACCGGGATTCCGCCCGGCGCCTCGCGGCCCTGCGCCCCGACCTGATCCTCTTCGGCCACGGCCCCCCGCTACGCGACGGCGAGCGCTTCGTGCGCTTCGTCGAGTCGCTCCCCGTCTAGGACAGCTCGCGCGCGCCGCGGCCCGGCTGGGGCCGCGTGTGCCAGTCGAACCACCAGCCCGCGTGGCGCACGGCTGAGGCCAATCCGGAGACGATGCGCTTCGGCATACTCGACCCACTACCCCCAAACACCGGCCTGAACCGTGTCCCACGCGCACCACCACCACCCGCAAGCCGACCGCGGCCGGCTCCGGATCGCCCTGGCCCTCATCCTCGGCTTCATGGCGGTGGAGGTCGTGGCCGGCATCCTGGCCTCCTCGCTGGCCCTCCTCTCGGACGCCGCCCACATGCTCACCGACGCCGGCGCGATCGTGCTCGCGCTGGTGGCGGCGCGGCTCGCCTCGCGCCCCCCTGCCGGCGGATACACCTTTGGCCTGAAGCGCGCCGAGATCCTCTCCGCCCAGGTGAACGGCGCCACCCTGCTGGCGCTGGCCGCCGTGATCACCTACGAGGGCATCCGGCGGCTGGTCGACCCGCCCGAGGTCGAGGGAACCGTGGTGCTCGTGGTCGCCTTGGCGGGCATCGTGGTGAACCTCGCCGCGACTTGGGTGCTGGCCGGCGCCGACCGCCGCAGCCTCAACGTCGAGGGTGCCTTCCAGCACGTGCTGACCGACCTGTTCGCCTTCGTCGCGACGGCGGTGGCGGGCGTGGTGATCCTGACCACCGCCTTCGGCGCGGCCGACGGCATCGCCGCGCTCATCGTCGCAGCACTCATGGTCCGCTCGGGATGGGGCCTCCTGCGCGACTCCGGGCGCGTCCTGCTCGAGGCCGCACCCAAGAACCTCGACCCGGACGAGATCGGCCGGACGCTCGCCGCCCAGGATCACGTGGTCGAGGTGCACGACCTCCACGTGTGGGAGGTCACCTCCGGCATGCCCTCGCTGTCGGCCCACGTGACCGTCCGCGCCGGCTGCGACACCCAGACCCACCGCCGAAAGCTCGCCGACCTGCTCGAGGAGCGCTTCGGCATCGATCACACGACGCTGCAGGTCGAGGCCCGCCCGGAGGACCGGCTCGAGATCGAGCCGCTGCGGCAGCGGGGCCCCTGACGTGCCGCGCTTCGTGATCCAGCAGCACGCCGCCACCAGCATGCACTGGGACTTCCGCCTGGAGGTCGACGGCACGTTCAAGTCCTGGGCGGTGCCGAAGGGCCCCTCGACCGACCCGCGCGACAAGCGGCTCGCGATGGCGGTGGACGACCACTCGCTCTCGTGGGGCGACTTCGAGGGCGTGATCCCCGAGGGCGAGTACGGGGCCGGACCGGTGATCGTGTGGGACCGCGGCACCTACGAGAACCTGCGCGAGGAGCCGATGGGCGAAGCGCTCGAGGCAGGCCACGCCTCGTTCTGGCTCGACGGCCAGAAGCTGCGCGGCGGATGGTCGCTCCGGCGCACGGGCGAACGTCGCTGGCTGCTCGTGAAGCGCCGCGACGAGGAGGCCGACGCCCGCCGCCGCCCGACCAGCACCCAGCCGGAGTCGGTCGTCAGCGGGCGGACGATCGAGGAGGTCCGCAAGCGCGGTTAGCGGACGGCGCGCCGGGCAGCCTCTACGTATGGCAACACCCAGACTCATGGTCATCCTCTTCGTGGCCACCGGGGTCGTGGTGGCCGCCGTCGCGGCGCTCGCGCTCGAGAGCTGGCTGCTGCTGATCCCCGTGCTCTTCCTACACGGCATCGCCAGCGCGTTGGTGGTCGCCGTCGTCTGGCGCAAGGCGGGCGACACGCGCGACAAGCCCGATCCCGTCACGGAGGCGCGCATGGAGGAGCGCGCCGCGGGTACCTCCTGAGCATGCCACCACGCGGAGTGAAGAAGGGCACCAAGCGGGCCCGGCAGTACGAGCACATCAAGGAGAGCCAGAAGGACCAGGGCCGCTCCGAGGACCGCGCCGAGGAGATCGCGGCCCGCACGGTGAACAAGGAGCGGGCCCGTAGCGGCGAGTCCCGCACCCGCTCGCGGACCTCGACGCAGGACGTGTCCTCCGGCCGGCGCGGCGGCCAGCGCTCCGGCACGAGCCGGCAGAAGGGCCGCACCCGCGACCAGCTCTACAACGAGGCGAAGAAGCTGAACATCGAGGGCCGCTCGAGCATGAGCAAGCAGCAGCTCCAGCGTGCAGTAGATTCCAAGAAGAGCTGAGCGACTACGCAGCGATGAAGGCCGTCCTCACGGACGAGCCCTTCGACGACCCCAACTGGATCTTCGAGCGCAAGCTCGACGGCATCCGCTGCCTCGCCCATCGCGACGGCGGCGGTCCGGTGCGCCTGCTGTCGCGCACCGACAAGGACATGACCGGCCAGTTCCCCGAGCCGGCCGCGGCGCTCGACGCGCAGCCGTGTGAGGACTTCGTGATCGACGGCGAGGTCGTGGCGTTCCAGGACGGCATCACGAGCTTCTCCAGGCTGCAGCGGCGCGGCCGGGAGCGCGTGTCAGTCTTCCTCTACGTGTTCGACGTGATGCGCCTCGACGGCAGGGACGTCCGCGACCTGCCGCTGCGCGAGCGCAAGGCGCTGCTGCGCCGGGCGCTCCGCTTCGAGGGGCCGCTCCGCCTCAGCACCCACCGCAACGAGCACGGCACGAAGCTGTTCCGCGAGGCCTGCCGTCAGGGGCTCGAGGGGCTGATCGCCAAGCGCGGCGACAGCACCTACCTCTCCGGCGGCCGCTCGCGCGACTGGCTGAAGCTCAAGTGCCACGCCGAGCAGGAGCTCGTGATCGGCGGGTTCACCGCGCCCCAGGGCTCGCGCACCGACTTCGGCGCGCTGCTGGTCGGCTACTACGAGGGGAAGAGGCTGCGCTACGCAGGCAAGGTCGGCACGGGGTTCGACCACGTCACCCTCCAGACGCTCGGCCGTAGCCTTCGCGAGCTCGAGCGCGACGACCCGCCCTTCCCCGACGTCCACCCCATCCCGCGCGGGACGCACTGGGTCGAGCCCGAGCTGGTGGCGCAGATCGGCTTCTCCGAATGGACCCGCGACGGCCGCCTGCGGCACCCGCGCTACCTGGGGCTGCGCGACGACAAGCCCGCGCGCGAGGTGGTGCGGGAGTGAAGCTGTCGCACCCCGACAAGCAACTCTTTCCCGGCGACGGAATCACCAAGGCCGAGCTCGCGGGCTACTACGAGGGCGTGGCGGAGTGGATGGTCCCCCACATCCGTGACCGCCCCCTCAGCCTCCAGGTCTTCCCCGGCGGCATCGAGACCAACGGCTTCTTCCAGAAGAACGTGCCCGGTCACTACCCGGACTGGATCCGCCGCGTGGAGGTCGCGAAGGAGGGCGGCAAGGTCGTGCATCCGGTCGTCACCGGTGCGGAAACCATGGTCTACCTGGTGGGCCAGAACACGATCACTCCCCACATCTGGCTCTCGCGCTGCGACCGCGTCCACCAGCCCGACCGCATGGTCGTGGACCTCGATCCTCCCCCCGGCGCCGACTTCCCCGCCGTGCGCCGCGCCGCCCGCTGGGCCGGAGACCTGCTCCGCGAGATCGGTCTCGAGCCGTTCGCGCAGGTGACCGGCTCGAAGGGGATCCACGTCTGGACGCCCCTCAAGCGCGGGCCCGACTTCGAGGAGGTGAAGGACTTCTCGAACTCCTTCGCCACCCTGCTCGCGGGCCGCCACCCCGACGAGCTGACGACGGAGTTCCGCAAGGCCAAGCGGGCCGGCCGGATCCTGGTCGACGTGCTGCGAAACCGCTACGCCCAGACCGCCGTGCCGCCATACGCGGTGCGTCCACGCCCGGGCGCGCCCGTGGCCACGCCGATCGAGTGGGACGAGCTCTCGGACTCGAAGCTGCGCCCCGACCGCTGGACGCTGAAGAACGTGATGCGCAGGCTGCGGGCGAAGGGCGACCCCTGGGCGGACATCGCCTCGGCGGCCGCCACGATGCCGGCGGCGCGCAAGCGGCTGGAGAAACTGGGCTAGCGCTGCTCGCGGCGGCACCACACGGTGGTGCGCCCCGCCACGGTCGCCCTCCGGAGCCGCGAGCCGCAACGCGGGCAGCGCGCGTCGCGGCGGTCGTCGCGCGCGCCGGTCAGCCAGCCCTCGGCCGGCGGAACGCGGAGGGTGGGAAGCGACTCTCGGACCACGTCGTCCATCGCCCGCCACAGCCGCTCCACGCGCCGGCGAGAGAGCCGCGGCACGGGCGTGCGCGGCTGGTCCATCAGCGCCGCCTTCAGCGTGCCGCGCCGCCCCGCGAGCAGCCGGCGGAAGAGCTCCAGGTCGACCTCCGTGGCGTCCGGCCCCAGCGCACCGGTGACCCGCTCCCGCCCTCGCTTCGAGATCCACACGCCGCCGAACTTCCGCATGTTGCGGTAGCGCAGCTCGCCGCCCCGGCAGACGAACACGATCCGGTCGTGCACGTGGCGATCGATCCCGCGCCGCTCCCAGTCGAGCCGGCCCGTCATGCCGAAGTGCATCAGTACCTCGGCATCGCCGGCCGGCCCGATGACCCACTTGCCGTGGCGCTCGAAGTCCCCGAAGCGCTCGCCCTCCACGGCCGCGGCACGCCCGCCCCGCAGCAGGGTCCGGTCCAGCACCTCCACCCGCTCGATCCGCCGCCCGGACGCTTTCGCCGCCGTTCGCCGGAAGCCCTCGACGTCGGGCAGCTCCGGCACGGGATCAGTGGATGGCGGTGGCCGTCCGCGCCGCGCCGGACAGCTCGAACACCCAGAAGTCCTGCCCCATCACCGGCACCGACACGTTGTAGACCGGCACCCCCTCGAGCTCGCCCTGCAGCCTGCCCGCGTGGGCGTGCCCGTGGAGGACGAGGTCGGGGCGGTGCTCCAGGATCGGCGCCGCCAGCCGGTCGCTGCCGAGGAACGGCCAGATCTCGGCCGGCTCGCCGTGCAGCGTGTCCGGGATGGGCGCGTAATGGAGCAGCGCCACCCGGAAGGGGCACAACGCCACCTCCTGCAGCCCGTGCGAGAGCGCCTCGACCTCCTCGCCGCACTCCGCGTAGACCGCCCGCAGCGAGGCCTCGCCGAAGTCCGGCAGGCCCATGCCGCGGAAGCCGCCCACGAAGCCCTTCGTGCCGGCCACGCCCAGCCGGCAGCGGTCGCCGACCACGGTGTGCGAGCGCTCGAGCACGACGATCCCCGCGTCGCGCAGCACCTCGACCAGCTCCTGTCCGCGGCCGGCGTGCAGGTCGTGGTTGCCGAGCACCGCCACCACCGGCGTCTCCATCCCGCGGCAGGCGTCGGCCAGCACCGCGCCCTGCTCGGGCTCCCCGTGCGTGGTGAGGTCCCCGGCGAGCAGCACGACCTCGACCTCGCCGTCGATCGCGTCGAAGGCGGTCAGCACGGCGTCGCGGTTTTCCTCGGAGCAGTGCACGTCGCCGGCCGCGGCGACCCTCACCCTTCCGTCGCCGCGCAGGTTCGCGGCGAGCACGCTCGTCGGCCCCTTCATCACAGGAGTTCCCATACCCCGCGGCGGGTAGGAGAACGCCATGCCGTCGGAGCCCGCCGCCGAGCATCCCTTCCCCTCGATCGAGGCCTCGCTCAAGAAGGCCGTCGCCGCGCTGCGCGAGGCGGAGGTGCCCTTCCTGCTCGCCGGCGGCCTGGCAGTGTGGGCGCGGGGCGGCCCGGAGACCCGAAACGACCTCGACTTCGTCGTCAAGGAGGACGACGTGCAGCGCGCCGTGGACGTGCTCGCCGAGGCCGGCATGCGGCCGGAGAAGCCGCCCGAGGAGTGGCTCTGGAAGGCCTGGGACGGCGACGTCCTGATCGACGTGATCTTCGCGCCGCGCGGCCTCGAGGTGACCGACGAGGTGATCGCCCGCGGGGAACACCTGCACGTGCTCGGGATCACCATGCCCGTGATGTCGATCGAGGACGTGCTCGCCACCAAGCTGCTCGCGCTGCACGAGCACGAGCTCGACTTCACCGGCCTGATTCGCATCGCCCGCGCGGTGCGCGAGCAGATCGACTGGCGCTACCTGCGGGAGCGCACGAGGGAATCGCCCTACGCCCAGGCCTTCTTCGTGCTGTGCGAGGAGCTGGGGATTGCCGACGATGCGAGCGGCTCGCGCGGTGCCGAGGTGCGGCTGCTCACGCCCCGGCGCGACGCCGGTCACTGACCGGCCGGAGCACGAACACCTCGATGCCGATGTCCTGATCGAGGAGCACCTGGGTCGTGAAGCCCACCACCCCGCGCCCCATGATCCGCTCGACCTCCTCGCAGAAGCGGTCGCGCAGGGCGTCCTGGAAGGCGAGCCGGGTCTCCCGCACCTTGTCCCCCTCGCCCGACTCGATGAGCGTGCGCTCGACCGTCGTGAACACGTCGCGCATCACGCACATCAGGACGTCGTCGACCAGATAGGACTTGGAGCGGGTCGGACCCTTCCCGTAGTGGGTGCGGTGCAGCCTGACGACGGCGTTCGTCACCTCGGCCAGCATGGGGCCGGGGGCTGGGTTTTCGTGGGCGGGCACGGGCTGTCGCATCGGTGTTTGCGACGATCCGGTTCGTGCCGCCAGGCGACTCGTTCCGTCCCGTTTCGGATGGAGACGCAGAACGCCCGGGTCAGGGAACGTCTAGCGCCGGAGCGCACTATATCCACTCGTTTTCGGCTCCGAGGCCCGGGGTAGTCCATCTACATGCCGACTACTGCGGACGAATCAGCCGAGCGCCGGTTCGAGGCGCTGGTCGAGCGCGGCGAGGAGCGCGGCTGCGTGAACCTGTCCGAGGTGATGGAGCTCGTGCAGGAGCTCGAGCTGCCCGAGGACGAGGCCCAGTCGCTTCACGAGCGGCTCGAGGCGCGCGGCATCGAGGTGGCCGACGACTGCGGCAATGGCGCCCAGGCGGGACCGATCTACAACCACGACGAGCTCGTGATCATGACGAGCGACACGTTGCAGCTCTTCCTGCGCGACGTGCGCCGCCACCCCCTGCTGTCCGCCGAGGAGGAGATCGAGCTGGCACAGCGGATCGAGCGCGGCGACCTCGAGGCGAAGGAGCGCATGGTCAACTCGAACCTCCGGCTCGTCGTCTCGCTCGCCAAGAAGTACCAGGGCCACGAGCTGGCGCTGCTCGACCTGATCCAGGAGGGCATCCTGGGCCTGATCCGGGCGGCCGAGAAGTTCGACTGGCGCCGCGGCTACAAGTTCTCGACCTACGCCACCTTCTGGATCCGGCAGGCGATCCAGCGCGGCCTCGCCAACCAGGGCCGCACGATCCGCATCCCGGTTCACATCGGGCAGCGTGAGCGCAAGATCGCCCGCGTCGAGCGCGACCTGGCGGCGCGCATGGGCCGTCCGCCGACGGACGACGAGATCGCCGAGGCCGCCGAGCTGACCGTCGAGGAGCTGAACGAGACGCGCGAGGTGATGCGCACGATCACGAGCCTCGAGCGGCCTGTCGGCGAGGAGGGCGACACCGAGCTGGGCGACCTGCTCGCGAGCGAGGAGCGCCAGCCGCACGAGGAGGTCGAGATCGGCCTGCGCGACCAGACCGTCCGGGCGGCGCTCGACCAGCTGCCCGAGCAGGAGCGTCGCGTGATCAAGCTGCGCTATGGGATCAACGGCGACGAGCCCACGCCGCTGCGCGAGGCCGGCCGCCTGCTGGGCCTCTCGCCCGAGCGCGTGCGCCGCATCGAGCACAAGGCGCTGGAGCGCCTCGCCGAGTTCCGCGAGGTCGCGGCGCTCTCCGAAGCCGCCGCGTAGCGCCCGAGAAGAATGCAGGCGGGGGTAGTCAGGCAGGTACGCACGCACGCCCTCGCGCGTGCCAAGCGCGCACGGGCGCACATCGCCCTGCTGCTGCCGTTGATCGCGGCGGTGGTGCTCGCCTACGTCTACCGCGACCGGCTGTTCGGGCTCGACCTCCCGATCCGGATCGCGTGCGTGATCGCCCTCGTCATCCTCGGCTGGGCCTTCGCGATGAACCTCGGCCGGGCGATCGGGCCGGTACTGATGAAGCGGCTGGACCCGGGCACGGCCGGCACCGTCGGCTTCCTGATTCGACTCGCCACGCTCGTCGTCACGGTGCTGGTGGCGCTGCGCCTCGCCGGGCTCGAGCCGCGCACCCTCGCGGTCGGCGGCGCCATCACCGCGGTGATCCTCGGACTGGCCGCCCAGCAGACCGTCGGGAACCTGATCGCGGGGACCGTGCTCCTGAGCGCCCGCCCGTTCCGCGTGGGCGACCGGATACGCGTCCACGCCGGCGGGGTGGCGGGCACCGTGGAGGGCACGGTGGCTTCGCTCGGTCTCCTCTACACCACGCTCGCGAACGGCGCCGACCGCATCATGGTGCCGAACAACGTCGTGCTCTCCGCCGCGGTCGTGCCGCTGCGCGAGCCCGAGGGTGTGGACCTGCGCGCCAGGCTCGAGGCCGACATCAAGCCGAGCGACGTGGACCGGCTGCTTCGCGAAGCCGTGACCGTCAAGACCCGCGCGGACCCCGAGGTCGAGCTGGAGGAGATGGACTGCGGGCGGGTGATCTACCGCGTCAGGGCCACCCCGGCCGACAGCGAGGACGGACCGGAGCTCGCCGACGAGGTCGTGGGCGCGCTCGACCAGGTGAGTAACGGACCGCACGACGGGTAATTCGACCGCATGGAAGGAACGACGCGATTCGAGCGGACCGACGACGACCGCTCGGTTGGGGAGCTCGTCCAGCAGCTCTCCAACCAGACCTCCACGCTGGTGCGCCAGGAGCTGCGGCTCGCGCAGGTCGAGCTGCAGGAGAAGGGAAAGCGCGTGGGCATCGGCGCCGGCATGTTCGGCGGTGCGGGGCTGGTGGCCCTGTATGGCGTAGGAGCGCTGATCGCCGCCGCAATCATCGGGATCGGCACGCTGCTCGAGCCATGGATCGCCGCGGTGGTCGTGGGCGTGGTGCTGCTGGCGGTGGCGGGCATCCTCGCGCTGACCGGTCGCAAGCAGGTCGAGCGCGGCACGCCGCCGCTCCCCGAGCAGGCGATCGAGAGCGCGAAGCGCGACGTGGACGAGGTCAAGGCCGCGAGGGCCCGGTCATGACGCAGCAGGACACCGAGCAGCTGCGCCGCGACATCGAGCAGACCCGTACCGAGCTCGGGCAGACCGTCGAGGCGCTGTCGCACAAGGCCGACGTGAAGGCCCACGCGCGCCAGAAGGCGGAGCTCGTCAAGGCCCGTGCGCAGGACAAGCCGGTCGTGCCGCTCGCCGTCGGGATCGGCGTGGCGGTAGTGGGACTGTGGCTCCTCCGCAGGAAGCGGCGCTCGTGATGCGCTTCGGCCGCAAGAAGAACGACGAGCGCGAGGCGCCGGAGAGCCCCACCGACCTGAAGGGCAGCTCCTGGCTCGGCGTGCTCAAGCGCACCGGCAAGGAGTTCAAGGAGGACAACCTCACCGACTGGGCAGCGGCCCTGACCTACTACGGCGTGCTGTCGATCTTCCCGGCCCTGATCGTGCTTGTCTCGATCCTGGGCCTGATCGGCGAGTCCGCCACCGACCCCCTGCTCGACAACCTCGGCAGCCTCGCTCCGGGCCCCGCCCAGGAGATCTTCACGAGCGCCATCGAGAACCTCCAGGGCAGCCAGGGCGCGGCCGGCGTCTTCTTCATCATCGGCATCCTCGCCGCGATCTGGTCCGCCTCCGGCTACATCGCCGCCTTCATGCGCGCGTCGAACGTGATCTACGACATGCCGGAGGGGCGGCCGATCTGGAAGACCCTGCCCGTGCGCGTCGGCCTGACCGTGCTGCTGATCGTGCTGACCGTGATCAGCGCGACGGCGGTGACCCTCAGCGGCGCGCTCGCCAAGGAGACCGGCAACCTGCTCGGCCTGGGCGACACCGCCGTGATGGTGTGGGACATCGCCAAGTGGCCGGTGCTCCTCCTGCTCGTGAGCTTCATGTTCGCCGTGCTCTACTGGGCGGCGCCGAACGTGAAGCAGCCGGGCTTCCGCTGGATCTCCCCGGGCGGCGTGCTCGCCGTGATCGGCTGGGTGATCGCCTCGGCCGCGTTCGCCTTCTACGTGGCCAACTTCGGCTCTTACAACGAGACCTACGGGGCGCTGGCCGGGCCCATCGTTTTCCTGGTCTGGCTCTGGGTCTCGAACATCATGATCCTGCTCGGAGCCGAGTTCAACGCGGAGCTGGTGCGCTCCCGCGCGATCGAGGCCGGCATGCGCCCGCCCGACAAGGAGCCGTTCGCGGAGCCGCGCGACACAACCAAGATCGAGAAGAGCCGGTCCTGACCGTCGAAGCGCGGGAAACGCAGGCGAACGGTGCGTTCGCGGGCTACGCCGAGCCCGAGAAGCGCCCGCCGTTTCGCTCGTACGCGGCGCTGACCGCGCTCTTCAACGGAGCGATGGCGGCCGGCCTGGCCGGCGCCCGCCGGCGCGGCCACCGGCTGCCCGAGCGGATCGACGGCCGCGACCTGGTCCTGGCCGGCGTGGCCACGCACAAGCTGAGCAGGCTGATCGCGAAGGACAAGATCATGGCCTTCGCGCGGGCGCCGTTCACCGAGTACCAGCATCCCGGCGGGCCGGCGGAGGTCGAGGAGGCCGCCCGCGGCGACGGGCTGCGGCGCACGATCGGCGAGCTGCTCGTGTGTCCCTACTGCCTGGGGATGTGGATCTCGGGCGGGTTCCACCTCGGCCTGGTCGCGGCGCCCCGCAGCACGCGGTTCGCGGCGTCGGTGCTCACGGGCCTGACGATCTCGGACTTCCTGCAGATCGCGTACAAGGCCGCCGAGGAGCGCGGCCTGGGCGGGCGCTAGTCCTCGAGCAGGAAGAACTCGAAGCCCACGTCGGGCTCGACCAGAATCTGGCTGTGGTACGACGCGACGCGCCGCCCGAGCGCCCGCTCGACGACGCCCTTGAACTCGGCCGCCATCGCCTCCTGGAAGGTGAGGCGCACTCTCCGGATCATGTCGACGTGGCCGTTCTCGGCCAGGGTCCGCTCGACCGTGGTCATCGTGTCCCTGAGGACCGTGACCACGTAGCGGTCCTCGAGCAGATAGGACTTGGCCCGCGTGGGCCCGCGTCCGTAGTACTCGCTGAACAGCCGGACGATTCCGTTTGTGATCTCGGCCAGCTCGTCGCCGAGTCCAGGGTGCCCATCCTGGGCCTCCACTGATTCCACGCCTGGATACTCTCACGCCGCCGCACATGGCTGCCACGACACCGCTGCTCGACTCGAGGCCCTGGCGACTCTGGGTCGTCCCCCACACCCACTGGGACCGGGAGTGGTACCTGCCCCTCGAGGACTTCCGGATCCGCTTGGCGCACGTCGTGGACGAGCTGATCGAGGTGCTGGAGGCCCGTCCGGACCTCCGTTTCACCCTCGACGGCCAGGCCGTCGTGATCGAGGACTACCTGGAAATCCGGCCGGAGATGGAGGACCGCCTGCGCGCGCTGCTCTCGAGCGGGCGGGTGGAGACGGGGCCCAGCTACGTCCTGCCGGACGAGTTCCTCGTGGGGGCGGAGCCGCTCGTGCGCAACCTGCTCCACGGGCGGGCGGTGTGCGAGCGGTACGGGGCCGCCCCGGCTCCGGTCGGCTACCTGCCCGACAGCTTCGGGCACCCGGCGCAGCTGCCTCAGGTCCTGCGCGGCTTCGGGCTCGACACGTTCGTGTTCTCGCGCGGGCTGGGCGACGAGCGCGAGCGGCTCGGCGGCCGCTTCCGCTGGCTCGCCCCGGACGGCTCCGAGGTGCTGGCGCTTCCGCAGCCGGTCGATTATGCGGCGGCGGCCTCGCTGGGGCACTCGCGGCGCTCGAAGGAGACCGAGCCCGCCCGGAACGCGGCGGAGCGCGTGGAGCAGGTGCTGAGGGCGGAACGGCACGTGCTGGCGGACGCCGAGTTCGTCGACCTGCTCCTCGGGAACGGCTACGACCACGCGGCGCTCCAGTCGGACCTCCCGGATGTCCTCGCGGCGCTCCGCGACCTCAAGCCGGGAGTGGAGGTGCGGCTGGCGCTCCTGTCGGAGTACGCGGAGGCGATGGCCGCGCGGGCAAACGGGGCGCTGCCCGCGTTCGCCGGCGAGCTGGCGGGCGGGGCGCGGATCAACGTGTTGCGCGGGGTCAACTCCACGCGCATGTATGTGAAGCAGGCGAACGAGCGCTGCGAACGGGAGCTGGCGAGCGCCGAGACCCTGTGCGCGCTGGCGCTCCTGGCGCGACCCGGCTTCCGGCATCCGCGCGGGGAGCTGCGGCTCGCCTGGCGCGAGCTGCTTCGCAACCACCCGCACGACTCGATCTGCGGCTGCTCGGTCGACGAGGCCCACGACGACATGGGCCAGCGCTTCCGGACCGCCCTGCAGATCGCACGCCGGGTCTCGGACCTGGCGCTGCACGCGCTGGGCGGGACCTGGCCCGGCGGGGACAACGAGCTCGAGCCGCACACCCTGGAGGGCGCCTACCGCTGGGCCTATCGCCCCGCGCCGGGCGGTCCGGTGCGGCGCGACCGCGTCACGGGAGCGGCCTCGTTCGCCAACACCCTCCCGTTCGGGCGCCGGCGGCTGGTGGCGGTGGAGCTGCCGGCGGAGGGCGAGCCCGACCCGGGCGCCCAGGTCGAGGAGCACGCGTGGGGACGGCGGGCCTGGCTCGAGCTCGAGCTGCCCGGGTTCTCGGCGCGAACCGTCCGGCCCCCAGGCGGCCGCCGCGCGCGCGGGCCCGAGGCGCGCGCGGTCGGCGACCGCGCGATCGAGAACGGCCGCTACCGGGTGTCCGCGGCCGACGACGGCACGCTGACCGTCGCGGACCGCGAGAGCGGCCGCACTGCCGCCGGGCTTCACCGCCTCGAGGACGTGGCCGACCGCGGCGACTCCTACACCTTCTGCCCCCTGGATGGAGACGCCCCCCGGGCGCCGGCCCAGGTGCGCGTACGGACCACCGCCGCCGGTCCCGTGTACGCCGAGCTCGAGATCGAGTACGACCTCGTTCTGCCGGCGGCGCTCGCCCCGGATCGGCTCGAGCGCTCCGCGGACCCGGTGGCCTGCCGCGCCGCGACCCGCGTTCGCCTGGCCGCCGGGGCCGACCGCGTGGAGCTCACCACGAGCATCGAAAATCGCGCCTCGGATCACCGCCTGCGCGTGTGCTTCCCCTGCCCCGAGGGCTTCGACCGGGTGCGCGCCGAGGGCCACTTCGCCGTCGTCCGCCGCCACCCCCGGCCGGTGTGGGACGGCTCATGGTTCGAGCCGCCGCACGACACGAACCACACGCTCGGCGCGGTTGCCGCCGGGGGGCTGGTCGTGCTCGGGAAGGGCCTGCCGGAGTACGAGGCCACCGAGGAGGGAGAGCTCGCGCTGACCCTGCTGCGCTGCGTGGGCTGGCTGTCGCGCGACGACCTCTCGACCCGGCGCGGCCACGCGGGACCCGAGCTCGAGGTACCGGGTGCTCAGTGCCATGGGCGGCACGTCTTCGAGTACGCGCTGGTGCTGGGCGACCCGGACGACGCCGAGCTGCTGCGGCACTCCCAGGACTACCGCTTCGACTTCGTGGAGGGCGCTCCGGGGGCGCAGCTGGAACCGCCGCTCGCGGAGGTGGGCGGCGAGCTGGTCTTCAGCGCGCTGAAGGCCGCCGAGGACGGCGACGGAGTGGTACTGCGCGTGTTCGCCGCGGGCGCCGGCAGCGAGCAGCAGCTGCCACCGGGAACCGAGCGCTGCCGCCTGGACGAGACCCCCGCGCAGGGCGGGGCCTCGCTGCGGCCCGGCGAGATCGGCAGCTTCCGGCTGCCGGCTCTCTAGCCCGGGATCGCCTCGCCTGCCGGGTCGCGTCCCGCCTTGCCGGCCTTGGTCGCGTCCAGCAGCCGCGGTGGCATCGCGGAGCGGAACAAGCGGCTCGCCTTACCCAGCTTGGCGCGGCAGCGCGGGCACTCCTCGGACGTGGCCGAAAGGGTGGGGCTGTACACCGTCAGGCGACAGGTCGGGCAATTCAGGTACGCCATTCTCCTCCTCCTCGTACCGCGGCCGGGGTCCGCGCTGTACAGGGCGGCCAACGGTAGCCCAAACGGGTGGCGGCGTCAACGGAAAGGTGTGGCGTTTGCCCCGAGCGCCTGCCGGGGAGGCGACTGGCTGGAACGCGATGCCCGACGAGATCACCTTCCAGAACGACCCGGTCGATCCCTCGGTCGAGTTCCGGAAGCAGCACAACCACTTCTTCGTCGCGCAGCGGGCCGAGCACATCGAGCCCGACCGGGCAGCCGGAGCGGTGCTGTGGAAGCGCATGTCGCTGGTTCAGCGCGTCTCCTATCACCAGGTCACGCTGCAGCTCGAGGACTACGCGGTCTGGAAGGACCAGCCCGAGGAGGAGTACGAGGACGAGCGGGCCTTCCCGTTCGCGATCGACTTCATGTCGCCCCGCTGCGTGCGCCTGCGCATCGCGATCCGTCCCACCCAGCTCGGCGGCGGGGACTCGATCATGCTGGAGCGCAGCGAGCCGGGCGATCCCTGGCCGCGCGAGGACGAGCGCGACCGCACGACGTGGCGAGGCGAGCACGGCGCCATCTCGGTCCGCCGAGACCCGTGGTCGGTCGAGCTCCGAGACGCGGACGGCCGCCTGCTCACGCGCACACCCCACCTGAGCGAGTCGCCGAGCGTCGTGAACGTCAATCCGATGCCGCTCTGCTTCGTGCGCAGCTCGGCGAGCTTTCACCGCCACCTGGCGGGAAGCCTGCTGCTCTCCCCCGGCGAGCGGCTGTACGGCTGCGGCGAGTCCTTCACCAGGCTCGACAAGCGCGGGCAGCTGCTCCACATGTGGACCCGCGACGCCTACAGCGCGCAGACGGCGACGATGTACAAGCCCGTCCCGTTCATGCTGTCGAGCCGGGGATGGGGGGTGTTCGCCCACACCGCCGCGCCCGCCACCTTCGACCTCGGCCACGGACACGACGGCGCCGCGGTGCTCTACCTCGCCGACGACGTGGCGGACCTGTTCCTCTTCCTGGGCGAGCCGAAGGAGGTGGTGGGCGAGTACACCGCGCTCACCGGCCGCGCGCGCATGCCGCCGCGCTGGTCCTTCGGCCTGTGCATGGGCCGCGACACCTACGAGTCCGCCGACGAGGTGCGCTCGGTGGCCCGGCGGCTGCGCGAGGAGCGCATCCCGTGCGACGTCCTGCACGTCGACACGGCCTGGACCGAGCACAAGTTCCGGATGGACTTCGAGTTCTCTCCGAGCCGCTTCCCCGAGCCGGAGCGATTCCTCGCGGAGCTGCGCGAGCAGGGCTTCCGCCTGAGCCTCTGGCACTACCCATACCTGCACGCCAGGAACGAGCTCCGCGATGAGGCGATCGAGAAGGGGTTCGTCGTGCTCGCGAGCGACGGCCTGCCGCCGGTCGACGACGCGGTCATCGACCTCACGAACGAGGAGGCGGTCGAGTGGTACCGGGCGAAGCTGCGGCGCCTGCTCGAGCAGGGCGTCGCGGTGTTCACCTCCGACTTCGGCGAGGCTGCGCCGATGGGCGGGATCTACCGCGACGATCCGGCCGGCTTCGTGGAGCACAACCTCTACCCGCTCCGCTACGCGCGCGCGGTGGCCGAGGCGACCGAGGCCGTGACTGACGAGAGCGTCCAGTACGCCCGCGCCGCCTGGGCCGGCTCCCAGCGCTATCCGCTGCACTTCTCGGGCGACCCCGAGACGAGCTACGGCGGGATGCTCGGGACGCTGCGCGGCGGGCTGTCGCTCGGGCTGTGCGGCTTCACGTTCTGGACCCACTTCGTGGGCGGGTTCCCGAAGCCCCCGGACGCCGAGCTCTACCTGCGCTGGCTCGCGCTCGGCGTGCTCAGCTCGCACGTGCGCTGCCACGGCGCGCCCCCGCGCGAGCCGTGGGAGTTCGGCGAGGACTTCCTGGCGCGCTTCCGGCGCCTGGCCGAGCTTCGCTACGCGCTGCTGCCCTACATGGTCGAGCAGGCCGAGGCCGCCTGCGAGCGCGGCCACCCGCTGCTTCGCCCGCTCTTCTTCGAGTTCCCCGGCGACCCGGGCTCCTGGCTGGTCGAGGACGAGTACCTGCTCGGCCGCGGCCTGCTCGTGGCGCCGCTGTTCGACGAGGGGACGGCGCGCGAGGTCTACCTGCCGCCGGGGCGCTGGCGCCGCTTCGCCGAGGACGAGGGAACGGAGCTGGATGGGCCCGGCTGGCACACGCTCGTCGCCGAGGAGGTCCCGGCGGTCGTGCTGGTGCGCCACGGAGCGTCGCTCCGGCTGGCCGCGCTGGCGCAGCACACCGGCGAGCTCGACTGGGACGCGTCCGGGGAGTGGCGACCGGGCGACGCGGGAGCGGCGCCGCCGTGAGCCTGGACGAGCTCGACGCGCTGCTCTCCGACGAGGGCTGGCCGTACGCGTCGGCGCTGCCCGTGGAGCCGGGCGACCCCGGCCGCTTCCACGCTCTGTTCGGACGTGACTCACTCATCACATCGCTCCAAATCCTCCCGGTGCGGCCCGGCGTCGCGCGCTCGACGCTGCGCGCGCTCGCGCGGTTGCAGGGCACGCGCGACGACCCCGAGATCGAGGAGGAGCCGGGAAAGATCGGGCACGAGTTCCGCGAGGCGGTGCCGGAGCCCTTCACCGCGGCCGGGTACCGCCCCGCCGGCCGGGACGGCTTCCGCTACTACGGCAGCGCGGACTCGACGGCCTGGTGGCTCGTGCTGCTCGCGGCACTCGGAGACCGGGCGCTCGCGGCCGAGCTGGAGCCCGCCTGGCGGGGGGCCGCGGACTGGCTCGAGCGGGCGCTGCTCCGGGGCGGCGGCTACGTCCGCTACGGCGCCGGGGCGCCGCCGGGGAGCCTCAGCCAGCAGGGCTGGCGCGACGCGATCGATCCGGCCGACGAGGCGCTCGGCGGCGGCATCGTCCGCGTCGACGGCTCGCCGCCGCGACCCCCGCTGGCGGACGCGGACACCCAGGCCGTGGCCCACGCCGCCCTCCGGGCCCTCGCGGCGCTCAGCGGGGACGAGGGCTGGAGCCGGCGGGCGGACGAGCTCGTGGAGCGCATCGAGGCGGACTTCGGGCCCGGGATCGTCGCGCTCGAGGGCGACGGCACGCCGGTGCCCGGCGCCGGGACGCACCTCGGCTGGCTCCTGTGGGCCGGCGCGGTCCGCGGCGCCCGCGCGGCCGAGCTGGCCGAGCGGCTCGTGCAGCCGGATCTGCTCACGCCGTACGGCCTGCGGACGCTCTCGAGCGCGCACCCGCGCTTCGATCCGCATGCCTACCACCGCGGGTCGGTCTGGCCGTTCGACAGCTGGCTCGCTTGGGGCGGGCTGCGCGCCGCCGGCCGGGCCGAGGAGGCCGAGGCGGTGCGCACGGGAGTGCTCGGCGCCCTGGAGCATTTCGGGGGCGCGCCGGAGTGCTACGCGGTGACCCGCGCGGGCGAGCTGGAGCGGATGGATGTGGGGAACCGGGTGCAGGCGTGGACGCTCGGCGCGCGCTGGGCGCTGCGCGAGCGCTGGGCCGCCCGGTTTCCGGACCCGGCCGCCGGGTAGCCGCGAGGGCATGGCAGGCAAGGCCATCGTCACCGCTTCGGACTCCGGCATCGGCAAGGCCACCGCTGTGCGGCTGGCCCGCGACGGGTTCGACGTCGGGGTCACCTGGCACAGCGACCGGGAGGGGGCGGAGGGCACTGCCCGCGAGGTCCGCGAGCTGGGGTCGGAGGCCGTCGTGGCCCAGCTCGACGTCACCGGCTTCGAGGAGGCTGCCGCCACGGTCGAGGCGCTGGCGGGCGAGCTGGGCGGGCTCGACGTGTTCGTGAACAACGCGGGCGGCGGCCCGAGCCACCCGTTCCTCGAGTTCCCGCTCGAGGAGTGGCAGCAGGTGATCGACCTCAACCTGACCGGCGCGTTCGCGTGCGCCCAGCGCGCCGCCCGCCTCATGATCGACGCCGGCACGAACGGCAGGATCGTGAACGTGACCTCCGTGCACGAGCACATCCCGCTGCGCGGTGCGGCCGCCTACTGCGCCGCGAAGGGCGGGCTCGGCCTGCTCACGAAGGTGATGGCGCTGGAGCTCGGCGAGCACGGGATCAGCGTGAACGCGGTCGCGCCCGGAGAGATCGCCACGCCGATGACGGACGCGGAGGACGAGGACCCCGGTGAGGAGGAGCGGCCGGCGCTGCCGGCGGGCCGTCCCGGGAACGCGCACGAGATCGCGGAGGCGATCGCGTTCCTCGCGCGCCCGGACGCGCGCTACGCCACCGGCGCCTCGATCGTCGTCGACGGCGGGCTGATGCTGACGGCGGCGGACTACAACCAGGCGGCCGCGTCGTAGGCTCCGGGATGTGCAGCTCGAGCCCGAGATCGACCGGCTATACGGCCTTCCGCTCGACGAGTTCGTGCACGAGCGCGACGAGCTCGCGAAGCGGCTGAGGCGCGAGGGCGAGCGCGAGGCCGCCGACGAGGTCAAGCGGCTGCGCAAGCCCAGCGCGGGCGCCTGGGCGCTGAACCAGGCGGTGCGCCGGCGGCGCAAGGAGACCGACGCGCTGCTCGCCGCGGGCGAGCGGCTGCGGGAGGCGCACGAGGCGCTCCTATCCGGGGCCGATCCGGCCGCCCTTCGCGACGCCATGCAGGAGGAGCGCGCCCTCGCGGGCGGGCTGGCCGACTGCGCCGAGGCGATAGCGAGCGAGACAGGCAAGAGCGGTCCCGCCCTGCGCGAACGGGTGCGCTCGACGCTGCACGCGGCCAGCGTGGACGAGGAGGCGCGCGAGGAGCTGGCGAAGGGCCGCTTCGTGCGCGAGCGCGAGGCGGTCGGGCTCGGCCCGTTCGGCGCGGGTGCGGCGCCGGCGGCCCCGAGGCGAAGGCCGGCGGCTTCGAAGAAGGCGCCCTCGAAGAGCCGGGGCACCGCTGACCGAGCGGGGCGCGAGGCCGCCAAGCGCGACGCGGCCGCCGAGCGCGAGGAAGCCGCAGAGCGCGAGCGGCAGGAGCAGCTCGCCGAGGTCGAGGACGCGCTCGACGAGGCGCGCGCGGCGCTCGCGGAGGCCGAGGACGCGCACGCGAAGGCGGCCACCCGGTTGCAAGCGGCGCGGGAGGCGGTTGGCGAAGCGGAGGACGAAGAGCGCGAGGCCCGCGCCGTGGCCCGCGAACGGCGCCGCGAGCTCGGCAAGCGCGAACGCGAGGCCGAGCGCCTGCGGGCGAGACGGCGCTAGCTCCGGAAAGGCGGCAACCAGGGAGGTGGCCCCGGCGCCGTGGTCCGAAAACGCGCCCATACGGCACGGAATCGGACCACGTGGTCCGAAAGCGTCCAAATATTGGACGGAATCGGACCGGTGCCCCGCCGGGACGCGGCGTAGTCCGACCGCGCCCCCCGGACTACTCGCCGGCATGCGGATTCGCGCCGGGTTCGCCGCGCTCGCCGACCTGGCGGGCGGATGCGGCATCACCGAGCGTGCCCGGACGCCGCCGCCGTCGCGGAAGTCGTTCCATCGTCTCCTCCGACCCCGAGCACCACGTCGAGCGCATCCGCGAGATCGAGAAGATGGGCGCCACGGTCGTGTGCCTCCAGAACGGGTCGGGCGCCGATCCGCTCGGCGCCCTCCGCACCTACAAGGACAGCGTGGCGCTCAAGGGTTCGTCCTAGTCGTCGACCTTGTCCCGCTTCGGGCCCTCCCAGGGCTCCGCCTCGGGGTCCTGGGACGGGTGCGGCTGGCTCGTGCTCCTGCTGCCCGTCGGCGGGTGGTCCTCGTCGCGCGGATCCTCGCGCTTGTCATACGGATCCGGCCATTCGGTCTCGTCCGGCTCGCCGACGGGGTTGTTCAGGTCGTGATGTGGATCGCGCTCGGTCACTGGTCCGGCGACGCGGCCGAGATGTCCGCCAGCGCCGAGTCGGGGTCGCGCTCGACCGCCAGGTCGCCCAGCGACACGATGCCGACGGGACGGCCTCCGTCCACGACCGGCAGGCGGCGGATGTCGTGCTCGCGCATGGCCTGGACGGCCTCGTCCACCGACTGGCTGGGCTCGAGCGCCTGCAGGTCGCTGGTGGCGACCTCGCTCACCGGGGTGGAGTCCGGAGCCCGTCCATCCGCGACCGCGCGGACCACGATGTCGCGGTCGGTGACGATGCCGGTGACCTGTCCGTCCTGAGTGACGATCACGTCACCCACGTCGCCGTCGCGCATCTGACGCGCGGCTTCGACCACGGGATCGCTCGCGTCAACTGTCCGCGGGTCGTGGGTCATGATCTGTTCGACTGTGTTTGCCATATCTCGGCCGTACCCGAAGCGTGTGGGCGAAACCGCCAACTCGGTTTAGGTTGCGCCACCAATGGACAGACTTGTCTCAGGTCACCGGTCGAGGAGCCAACGCCACCCGACCGGGTGCCACCAAAATACGAGGGGGACGACGTGCGGTCGCCCTGGTCGGATCGGCCGCGCAGCGGACCTCTGTCAGGTCAATACCGACGGAGGTCTAGGAGATGACTGCAGTCGCGCTCGCCCCCGCGAGCATCCCCCGCGTACCGCGCCGCAAGGATTGCGACCGCGCGGACGCACGTGAGACAGAACGGCAGCTACTTGTCCGCTACCACCTCGAGGGCGACCTCGCGGCCCGGGAGGAGCTCGTCGAGCGATTCCTTCCGCTGGCGCGCGACCTGGCCCTCCGCTACACGTACACCGACGAGCCCTTCGACGACCTGCTGCAGGTCGCGAGCCTCGGCCTGATCAAGGCCATCGACCGGTTCGAGCCCGGTCGCGGGACGAAGTTCACGAGCTACGCCGCCCCGACCATCCTCGGCGAGCTCAAGCGACACTTCCGCGACAAGGGCTGGGCCCTGCACGTGCCGCGTGACCTGCAGGAGCGCACGCTCGCGGTCAGCCGCGAGACCGAGGTGCTGTCGAAGAGGCTCGGCCGCTCGCCGAAGGTGCGCGAGGTGGCCGAGGCCATCGGCTGCTCGGTCGAGGCAGTGCTGGAGGCGCAGGAGGCGGCGGCGAGCTACGAGGCCGCCTCGCTCGACGCGCCCACCGCGCGTGACGACGAGGAGGCCGCCCCCCTCGTGGACATGATGGGCGATGAGGACTCCGCATACGAGCTGGTTGAGAGCCGTGACGCGATCGCCAGCACCTGGAAGGCGCTACCGGACGTGGAGCGTCGGGTGCTCGAGCTGCGCTTCATGCACGATCTCACGCAACGCGAGATCGGGGAGCGGATCGGCTACTCGCAGATGCACGTGTCGCGGCTTCTGCGGCGGGGCCCCCACCCGCTCGGGAC
>Ga0081538_10000472_pt1 | contig 45179 bp, 42 predicted proteins | sample TabmetS5T2R1_FD_71022 | JGI IMG/M metagenome (GOLD analysis project Ga0081538, IMG submission 71022) | Tabebuia heterophylla rhizosphere microbial communities from the University of Puerto Rico - S5T2R1 | ecosystem: Host-associated > Plants > Roots > Rhizosphere ... | reverse complement strand
TGTCGCGGCCGGACGTGGTTCCGATCCTCTCGGGCCGGGCGCGCCGATCTTCGCAGCGTCCGGCTCTCTGGCGGCCGCGCACCTCTGGGCACATAGGATCGGGGCCTGAAGCTCCAACAGACCCGTGCAGCCGAGGCGGGAGCCGGCATCGATCATCATCCACGGCGTGAGCTCGCTGCGCCCGACCCTCACCGTCGTCGGCCGGCGGCTCGAGCCCGAGCACCATCGGCTGCGCGACTTCCTGACGCGGATCGCCCAGCCGTTCGACTGGATCGAGGCCGGGACGCCCGAGGCCCAGGGTGCACTCCAGGGCCGCGGACTCGCCGACGTGGAGCTGCCGGTCGTGATCGACCGGGACGAGAGCGTCTCCGGCGCGACCGTCGAACGGGTCGTGGAGGAGTGGCACCTCACGGACCCGCCGTCCAAGCAGAGCTACGACCTCGCCGTGGTGGGCGCCGGCCCCGCTGGCCTCGCCGCCGCGGTGTACGCCGCCTCGGACGGCGTCTCGACGCTCGTGATCGAGCGCGACGTGCCGGGCGGGCAGGCCTCCCACACCTCGCTGATCGAGAACTTCTTCGGCTTCCCGGGCGGCATCGGCGGCGCCGAGCTGGCGCGCCTGGCCGGGCGCCAGGCGGAGGGCTTCGGCGCGGAGCTCGTCTTCCTGCGCGGCGTGACCGGCCACGAGGTGCGCGACGGCAGCTTCCTGATGCGGCTCGAGGGCGGATTCGAGGTCGAGGCCCGCGTCGTGGTCGCGGCGCCCGGCATGATCTGGCGCCGGCTCGAGGTCGACGGGGTGGAGGACCTGCTGGAGCGCGGGGTCTACTACGGCGCCGGCCGCAGCGAGGCGGTGCAGTGCGGCGGCGACGAAGTGGCGGTGGTCGGAGCGGGGAACTCGGCGGGCCAGGCCGTGATGCACCTCGCGGACGCCGGCGCGCAGGTCGCGATGCTTGTTCGCGGCGACTCGCTCGGCAAGTCGATGTCCCACTACCTCGTCACCCGCATCGAGGCACACCCGCTGATCGACGTGCGCCTGCGAACTGTCGTGGACTCGGTCGAGGCCGACGGCGGTTTGCTGTCTGCCGTGACCGTGCGCAGCGCCGCCGGATCGACGGAGCGGCTGCCGGTCCGTGCGCTCTTCCTGTGCCTGGGTGGCCAGCCGCGTACCGGGTGGGCGGCCGACAGCGGCGTGGCCACTGACGACCGGGGGTTCGTGCTCACGGGCCCGGATCTGCTCGAGTCGGGCCGGCGTCCATCCGGATGGCCACTCGCGCGCGACCCGCTGGCGCTCGAGACGTCCGCCCCCGGCCTGTTCGTCGCGGGCGATGCCCGTCACGGCTCCACAAAGCGAGTGGCCGGTGCGGTCGGAGAGGGCGCGATGGCCGCGGCCCTGGTTCACCGCAGGCTCGACGAGCTGAGCGGCCTGCAGCTTTAAGCGGGGAGCGCTAGCGCGCCGCGCCGTGCAGCCGGCCCGGGCTCTCCGCCGAGGCCAGGAGCTGGTGCACCTGCTCGATCACGACGGAACCCTCGCCCACGGCGGAGGCCACTCGCTTGGTCGAGCCGTGACGGGCGTCGCCCACCGCGAAGACGCCGGGCATGCTCGTCTCGAGCATGAGCTGGCCGCGCTCGAGCTGCCACTCGCCCTCCGGGAGGTCGGAGCCCGTTAGGAGGTAGCCGCGCTCGTCGCGGCAGATCGCCTCGGGGAGCCACTCGGTGTGCGGCTGGGCGCCGATCATCAGGAACAGGGCCGCCGCCGGCACGGTCTCCACTCGGCCGCTGCGGCAGTCGCGCAGCTCGACCGACTCCAGCGCGCCCTCCCCGCGGCCGCCCGTGACCTCGCTGTGGGCGCGCACCTCGATGTTCTCGGCCGCGTCGATCTCGTCGATCAGGTAGCGCGACATCGTCTCGGCGAGCGACGCGCGTCGCACGAGGATCGTCACCCGGGCGGCGTAGCGCGCGAGGTGCACGGCGGCCTGCCCGGCCGAGTTGCCGCCGCCCACGACGAAGACCTCCTGACCCGCGTGCGCCCGGGCCTCGGACACCGACGCGCCGTAGAAGACGCCCGTGCCCACCAGCTCCTCGAGCGCAGCGATGCCCAGCCGCCGGTAGGCGATCCCGGTTGCCAGCACCACCGCGGTCGCCGTGGCCTGGCTCCCGTCCGACAGCTCGAGCGTGTACCGGCCGTCCTCGGGCCGCAGCGCCGTGACCGACCGCGTGTGCAGGAAGCGCGCCCCGAAGATCCATGCCTGCTGGTAGGCGCGCTGCGCCAGCTCGGAGCCGCTCACGCCGCGCGCGAAGCCGAGGTAGTTGCGGATCTTCGAGCTCGAGCCGGCCTGCCCGCCGATCGACTCGCGCTCCACGACCAGGGTGTCGAGCCCCTCCGACGATGCGTACACGGCGGCCGCCAGGCCGGCGGGTCCGGCGCCCACGACCACCAGGTCGAAGTCCGAGCGGTCCTCGAGCGTGGTGCTCACGCCGTAGGCGCTGGCGAGCTGCGCGTTCGTGGGGTCGACCAGCACCTCCCCGCCCACGAGCACGATGACCGGCTCGCGCGTGCCCTCGCGCTCGACCTCGGCCAGGATCCGGCGGCCCTCCGGGGAGTCGGTGTCGTGGGCCACGTGCGGCACCCCGTTGCGCGCCAGCATCTGCCGCAGCTGGTGCCCGCGGGGCGAACGCCACTCGCACACGATGGCCACCTCCTGCGGCGACGCCGCGGTCGCGCGCTCCCATTCCTGCAGGAACTCGGTGATCGTGCGGTGGAAGTACTCGTCGGCGCGCCGCCAGGGCTTGAGGACGTAGTAGTCGATGTCGCCGCGGGCCATCGCACGGAGCATGGCGTCGGCGGTGTCGCGGTGGCCCCATGCGCCGAACTTGACGAGCAGCCCGCGCTTGGCCTCCGGATACATGGCTCGCGCACAGGCGAGGAAGTCCTCGCCCAGCATGTCGGGCATCCACTGGTCCGCCAGCACGAGGGCCACTCGGTCGCCTGCGTCGCGCCAGCCCTCGAGCCTCGCGAGCGCGTCCGTGGCCGACCCGACGCACCGCACGCGGTAGTCGGATCCGTAGCGCCGCTCGAGCTCGCCGCGGATACGCGCGCGAACCTCGCTCTCGTCCTCTACGACCAGGACGCGCGGCTTGGGCGGCTCCGCTGCATCGGGCATGTCGTACGAGCCTACCGACGCCGGCTAGCGCGGCTCGAGCCGGACCGTCGTGGGGGCGATCTCGTCCCGGATCATCAGGTCCAGGGCCGAGGAATCGCCGTACTTCGCTCGATATCCGGCGCTCGCCCGCTCCACCGACTCCGGATCGTCGGCCCTGACGGCATGCACCGGGATCGCCTCGCCCTCGACGTGCAGGACCGCGTCGGGATTGGCCATGAGCTCGCGGAACCAGCGCCCCCTCTCGCCGTACTCCGAGCGCACATAAGCCTCGCCGTCCGCCACCACGACCCAGATCGTGGTCCGGTGAACCGGGGCGTCGGCGGCGCGGCGGGTCTCGATGTCCACCTCCCGAACCGTCTCCAGCCGTCCAGGCCAGTCCATGTCGGCCAGACTAGCTCCCGAGTGCGCGATAGGCCCTCACGGACAGGGGGAAGAACACCGCGACGATCACGAGCGGCCAGACCAGGGCCATCAGCTCGCCGTGCTGAGCGACCCACGAGTCGCCGCCGACGCCCGGGTTGCCGAACAGCTCTCGCGTCGCGCTCAGCGTGGCCGACAGCGGGTTCCAGTCGGCGATCGCGCCCAGCCAGCCGGGCATGTGCTCGGTCGAGGTGAACACGCTCGACAGAGCCGCGAACGGCCACACCAGGACCTGCACCATCGCGACGCTCTCCGGGCCCTTCACCACGAGTCCCAGATAGATGCCGACCCAGATGAACGCGAAGCGCAGGAGCAGGAGCAGGGCGAAGGCGTGCAGCGCGTTGCCGAGCCCCTCGTTCCACTGCCAGCCGACCAGCAGGCCCGCGCCCACCAGCACCGCGAGACCGACGACCGAGAACAGCATGTCGGCGGCGCTGCGCCCCGCCACCACCGCGGACGACGCCATCGGCATCGAGCGGAACCGCTCCGTGACGCCACGCGTGGCGTCGGCGTTCACGGCGGTCATGGTCGACTCGAGGCCGAAGAACATCGCGACGGCGAACACGCCCGGCACGAGGAACTCCCTGTAGTCGCCGCCGCCCGGCACCTCGATGCCGCCGCCCAGCAGATAGGCGAACATCACGAGCAGGAGCAGGGGGAAGGTCAGGCCCATGATCACGAGCCCGGGCTGGCGCGCCCAGTGGGACAGGGCGCGCAGGGTGATGGTCCAGCTGTCGGCGAGTGCCCAGCGCAGGGTCATACCGCCACCTCCTCGGTGTGGCGCCGGCCGGCGCCGGTGAGTTGCAGGAAGACCTCGTCGAGCGTCGGGCGGCGGAGTGCGATGTCGTCGGCGGCGATGTCCGCGTCGGCGAGTGCCCGGACCGCCTCTGTGAGAGCGGTGATCGGATCGAGCGGCGAGGCGCTTCCAGCCTCGCGCACCGCGGCGCTCACCAGCCGCTTGTCCGCGTCGCGCTCGACCTCCGCGCCCGTCACGCGGGCCACGATCTCCGCCGCCGCGGCCACCTGCGCCCCGTCGTGCACGACCACGTCGATGTGCTCGCCGCCAATCCTCGCCTTCAGCTCCGCCGGCGTTCCGGCGGCGATCACGCGGCCCTCGTCGATCACCGAGATCTGGTCGGCGAGCTGGTCGGCCTCCTCCAGATACTGGGTGGTGAGCAGGACGGAGGTGCCGCCCGCGACCAGCTCGCGGATCGACTGCCACACCTCGTTGCGGCCGCGCGGGTCGAGGCCGGCGGCGGGCTCGTCGAGGAACAGCACCGGCGGCGCCAGGATCAGGCTGGCGGCCAGATCGAGCCGCCGGCGCATCCCGCCCGAGTACTGGCTCACCGGCTTGTCGCCGGTATCGGACAGGGCGAACTGGTCGAGCAGCTCATCGGCGCGGCGTCTCGCGGCTCGCGGATCGAGGTGGTACAGCCGGCCGAACATCGCGAGGTTCTGGCGCCCGCCAAGCACCTCGTCGACCGCGGTGCTCTGGCCGACCAGCCCCATCCGAGCCCGGACCAGCGAAGGCTCACGCCGCACGTCGGCGCCTGCCACCGTCGCCTCGCCCTCCTCGAAGCGGGCGAGCGTCGTGAGGACGCGAACGGTGGTGGTCTTGCCAGCGCCGTTGGGCCCGAGCAGGCCGCAGACGCCGCCCTTCGGAACGGCCAGATCAACGCCGGCAAGGGCCTCGGTGTCGCCGTAGTGCTTGCGAAGGCCCCGGGCGTGGACGGCGAGCCCACTTGGCGTTTCGGTACGCTGTACGGGAATCATGCGACCACTATACCGTACAACGTACGGAAACCAAACCGGGGCACCGACTGTCGACTTTGTCGGCGTGGGGCCGACGAACTCGACACTCGGGGGGAGGCCGGCGTGAATCGCGAGTTCACCGGCGCCGGCGATCCCGCTCGCAGCCTCGCCCTGCTCTGGCGCAGCCGCGAAGAGCGCCCCACCCGGGGCCGCCGGCCCACGCTCAGCGTCGACGCCATCGTCGCCGAGGCCATCGAGCTCGCCGACGAGGCCGGTCTCGGCGCCCTCTCCATGCGCGCGCTCGCCGACCGGCTGGGCGCCGGCACGATGTCCCTCTACACGCACGTCCCGGGCAAGGCGGAGCTGCTCGACCTCATGCTCGACACGGTCCTCGGGGAGACCGCGCGGCCCGAGCCGCTGCCCGACGGCTGGCGCTCCCGGCTCGAGCTCGTGGCCCGCGAGAACCGGGCGCTCATGCACCGCCACCCCTGGATGCTCGAGCTCATCACCTTCCGGCCGCCGATGGGCCCCGGGGTCATCGCCAAGTACGACCACGAGCTGCGCGCGCTCGAGGGAATCGGCCTGAGCGACGTGGAGATGGACTCGGTGCTGGCCCTCGTGATCGGGTACGTGCAGTCCTCGGCGCGCCAGGAGCTCGAGGCCACGCTGGTCGAGCAACGCACCGGGCTCTCCGACGAGGAATGGTGGGCGGCCCAGGCACCGCTCCTCGAGGAGGTGGTCGAGCCGGGCCGCTTTCCGACGGCCGACCGCGTCGGGACCGCCGCGGCCGAGGCGTACCAGGGGCTATGGGACCCCGACCACGCCTTCGAGTTCGGGCTCGGGCGCGTGCTCGACGGGATCGAGGCGCTGGTGGAGGCTAGGCGCGCAGGCGGTAGCCGCGGGAGAAGAGCCGGTAGTTCACCGCGAACAGCGCGAAGGCCGCCGCGGTGAGCAGCAGCAGGGAGATCGCGATGTTCGTCTCCGAGTAGCCGATGAACCCGTAGCGGACCAGCCCGATCATGTAGTAGACCGGGTCGAAGCGGGTGAGGGTGTCGAACGGCTCCGGCAGCAGCGAGGCCGAGTAGAAGACCCCGCCGAGGAATATCAGCGGGGTGAGGATGAACGTCTGGTAGAAGGAGACGTCGTCGAACTGCTCGGCCCGCACGCCGACCAGGACGCCGAGCTGGGCGAAGAAGAAGCCCACGAGCAGCAACCCCGGGATGAGCACGTGCGGGTTCTCCAGCGGGATGCCGATCAGCACTTCTGCGACCGCGAGGGTCAGCGTCGCCACGAGCAGCCCGCGCAGGAAGCCGCCCAGCGAGAAGCCGAGCAGCAGCTCCAGGGGCGAGGCGGGGGAGGAGAGCTGGTCGTCGATCGCGCGCTGGAACTTCTGCTGGAGGATCGACGACGAGTTGTTCGAGAAGGCGTTCATCGCCCACGCCATCATGATCAGCCCGGGCACGATGAACACGACGTAGTCCACGCCGTGCAGCTCGTCGATGCGGGTGCCGAGGGCCGCGCCGAAGACCGAGATGTAGAGGAAGGTCTCGAGAAGCGGGGCACCGAGCGTCTGGCGCTTGATCTTCATGAAGCGGTTTACCTCGCGCCGCACCAGCGCCAGGAACCGGATCTGCCGGGCGCTCACGCGGCCTCGCCGCCGATCTGCGCCCGCGACAGCTCCTTGCGTCCCACCAGCGCCAGGTAGGCGTCCTCCAGGCTCGCCACGCCGAACTCGGCCGCCAGCTCGGCGTTCGTCCCGCAGGCCACGATCTCGCCCTGGTTGATGAAGGCGATCCGGTCGCAAAGCTGCTCCGCCTCCTCCAGGTAGTGCGTGGTGAGCAGGATCGTGGTGCCCTCCGCGTTGATGCGCTGCACGTAGTGCCACAGCTCGAGGCGGAGCTCCACGTCCACGCCGGCGGTCGGCTCGTCGAGAATCAGCAGGCGCGGCCGGTGCATCAGCGCCCGGGCCAGGACGAGCCGGCGCTTCATGCCGCCGGACAGCGTGCGGGTCCGCTCGTCGCGCTTGCCCGACAGCGAGAACGCCTCGAGCAGCTCCGCGGCGCGCTCGCGCCGCTCCTTGCGCGGCATGCCGAAGTAGGCGCCGTGGTAGTCGAGCGTCTCCGCCACGGTCAGGAACCAGTCGAGGTTCAGCTCCTGCGGCGCGAGCCCCACCGCCAGGCGCGCCTGCTCGTAGTGGACGATCGCGTCGTGGCCGAACACCTCGATCTCGCCGCCGGTGGGCGTGGCCAGGCCGGTGGTGCAGTGGATCAGGGTCGACTTGCCGGCGCCGTTCGGGCCGAGCAGGCCCCAGAACTCGCCGGCGTCGATCTCCAGGGAGACGCCCTTGAGCGCCTCGGTCCCGGTCGGGTAGCGCTTTGCGAGATCCGTTATGCGGAGGGCCTTCACCACGGGTGGACAAAATGGTACGTTCGCCGCCGGAGTGGCCGGCTACTCACCGAACGGCGACGGGGAGCTTCAGCGCGAGTTCGTCGAACGGTGGCGCAACAACGCCTACGGCTGCTACTCGTCGGGGCACAAGTTCTGCCGCGAGGTGTGCCCGGTCATGCAGGTCACCCGCAACGAGAACCACACGCCCACGGCGTTCCACGCGCACATCGTCGCGATGGAGAAGGGGATCCTGTCCGTCGAGGACGTGGCCGACGACTTCGTCCACTGCACGCAGTGCGGCGCGTGCGAGCTGCGCTGCCCGAACACCCTCTTCACCGGCGACTTCTACCGCCACCGCACGCAGACGGTCGACGTGGTGAAGGCCATGCGCGCGTTGATGGTGGAGACCGGCAACGAGCGGCCCGGGTGGAAGCTGTGGAACGAGCGCCTGGCGGAGGCCCACAACGAGCCGGTGCTCGGCGACACGCCGGTGAGCCAGGAGCACGTGCGCGACTGGGCCGAGGGGCTCGACATCCCGGAGGGCGGCGAGACCGTGCTGTTCGTGGACTGCGAGGCGGCCTTCTACCGGACCTCCTACTCGCGCGCGTTCGCGCTGCTGCTCCAGAAGGCGGGGGTCGAGTTCGGCCTCATGCGCGAGCAGTGGTGCTGCGGCGGGCCGGCCGCGGAGATGGGCTACATGGACCTGGCCCGCAAGCACGCCGAGCACAACGTGGCCGACTGGCGGGCCGTCGGGGCCAAGCGCATCCTGGCGCCCGACCCGCACGACTACATCGCCTTCACCGAGGACTATCCGGCGTACTTCGGAGACGAGTACGAGTTCGAGATCGTGCTCGGCGTGGAGCTGATCGCCGAGCTGGTGCGCGACGGCCGCCTGAAGCTGACCGAGCCGGTCGAGCGAACCGTCACCTACCACGACCCCTGCCGGCTCAACAAGCGCAAGGGCGTGCACGAGGCGCCGCGCGAGCTGCTGCGCGCCATCCCCGGGCTCGACTTCAAGGACGTGGACCACGTAACGCAGTGGTCGTACTGCTCGGGCGGCGGGGGCGGGCTGCCGGTCGAGAAGCCGGAGCTGACCGCGGAGATCAGCTCGCGGCGGGTGGCCCGGGCGGAGGGGCTCGAGGTGGACGCGCTGATCAGCGCCTGCCCGTGGTCCGAGCGGCCGCTGAGCGAGGCCGCCGACGGGCGGCTCCAGGTCATGGACCTGTTCGAGCTGGTGGCGCAGTCGGCGGGCATCGAGGTCGGCGGACGGTCGTGAGCGTCGCCTTCAAGAGCGCCGTCGACGACTCGGTGGTGAACGAGCTGCGCGGGATCGTCGGCGACGACGACCGGGTGCTGCCCAACGTCTCCTCGCGGGCGAGCCGTACGCGGGTGCCTGCGCCGTTCCCGGTGCACCGCTGGTCGGAGTTCATGCCGGACGTGGCCGTGCTGCCGGTGAGCGCCGAGGAGGTCTCGGAGGTGGTGAAGCTCGCGAACCGGCTGCGCATCCCGGTGGTGCCGCGGGCCGGCGGCACGGGCCTGTCGGACGGCGCGGTGCCGCTCAAGGGCGGGATCTGCGTGGACGTGAAGCTGATGAACAAGATCCACGAGATCGACCTCGAGGACCGCACGGTCACGGTCGGGCCGGGCATCAACATGCTCAAGCTGAACGAGGAGCTACGCCCGCACGGCGTCTTCTATCCCGACGACCCGGCCTCGTACCCGTGCTCGCTGGTGGGCGGACGGATCGGCACCGGCGGCTGGTCGCTGCTCGGCTCGCGCTTCGGGCACACCCGCGATCTCGTGATCTCGATGCAGGTGGTGCTCCCGACCGGGGAGATCGTGGAGATCGGGGACGGCGGCGGCCGCAAGCTGCGCAAGTCGTCGACCGGGCTGACGCTGAAGCAGCTCTTCACCGGACACCAGGGCACGCTCGGCATCACCACCGAGGCGACGCTCGAGCTGGTGCCGCGGCCCGAGCTCGAGTTCGCCGCCTTCTTCGCCTTCGACGACTACATGAAGGCGCACCGCACAACGGGCGCGCTGACGCGCTCGGGCCTCGCCACGCTGGCCGGCGTCGTGCTCTTCGACGAGTGGAAGCTGCGCTACCTGCGCCGCGACGACGAGGCCTACATCCCGCAGCCGCCCTGGGTCCAGGCCGTGGTGGCGGTGGCGATGTACGGCACGCGCGCCGAGGTGGAGCCGGCCTCGAAGATCGTCATGGAGCTGGGCCGCGCGGACGGCGGCAAGTACCTGGGCGACGAGATCTCGGAGGGCGACTGGGCCTCGCGCCACGACCGCTACGCGACCCCGCTGCACGGGCGCACGCGCGACGGGCAGGTCGTGCCGATGTCCTGGCACTGCGAGGACGCCGCGCTCAACTACTCGGTCCTGCCGAAGGTGCGCGAGGAGTGGCACGCCATCGTCGAGCGCTACATCGAGCGCTACGGGATCTTCGACGACTGGGGCATGTTCTGTTACACGAACGGCGCCTACAAGCCCTGGGCGGACTACCTCGTGGAGATCGACGTCGGCATCTGGGAGCAGAAGCTGGACGACGACAACTGGGCCGGCTGGGTGGCCTGCAAGCGCGAGATCGCGGAGGTGGCGCTCAAGCACGGCGGCTCGATCACGGCCTGCCACGGCGCCACCCGCGAGGGCGACGCGGAGCTCGTGCCGACCGAGATGGGCAGCGCCTGGCCGGTGGTCAAGCGGATCAAGCGCGCGCTCGACCCGAACAACATCATGAACCCGGGCAAGCAGATGCTCGACGAGGCGTACGAGTGAGCATCTTCCGGCTCGGCGACCAGAAGCCGCCGGAGCCGCGGCGGGTCACCGACGACGTGGTGGAGCGCTTCGAGCACGTCTACGAGGTCGACCCGGAGAAGATGCAGACGTTCCCGCAGCAGGACCTGCCGGCCTGGGACACCCACCGCATCGTCGCCGCGCGCTGGGACCACCTGGCCTGGATGCACAAGCACTTCGCCGACGACGTGCTCGTCGCCGGCATGCCGTCGGAGACCATGCCGGAGGAGGAGAGCCAGGGATGAAGTTCAGCTACTGCATGCTGCCGGACTACCCGCTCGACGAGTCGATCGAGATGATCAAGACCGCCGACGAGCTCGGCTACCACGCCTGCTACGCGGTCGACGAGACCTGGCACAAGGACCTGTGGACCCTCTTCGCCGCTGCCGGGGACAAGACGGAGAACATCCGCTTCGGCCCGAACGTCACGCACGTCTTCCTCCGCGAGCCGACCCTGATCTGCCAGCAGCTGGCGACGCTCGACGAGATCACCGGTGGCCGCACCGAGTGCGTCGTCTCCACCGGCAACTTCGGCCTGATGGCGCAGTACCACCTCGACTGGGAGAACCGCAAGCCGCTGTCGCGCCTGCGCGAGGCGCTGCACGTGATGCGCACCTTCCTCGACGAGGGCAAGATCGACTTCGAGGGCGACTTCTTCAAGTACAGCGGCCTGTTCACCGCCGCCCGGCCCGTGCAGGAGCGGATCCCGCTGCTGATGGGCGGGATGAAGGGGCCGCGCTCGTTCCGGACCGCGGGCGAGATGGCCGACGGCCTGCACCAGGCGCTGGCGTACTCGCGGGAGGCCTACGACTACCAGGTCGACAACATGCGACAGGGCGCCGAGAAGGCCGGGCGCTCGCTCGACGATCTCGACGTGGGCGCCTGGGTGGTCACGGTCGTGTCCGACGACTCCGCCGCCGCCAAGCACGCCGCGCGGCTCCTCGTCGCGTTCTACATCTCCTCGATGCCGGCGGAGCAGCTCGCCCGCCACGGGATCGACGCCGCCGACCTTCAGCCGGTCGTCGACGCGCTCGGCGCCGGTGACATCAAGGGCGCCTACGAGGCGTTCACGCCCGACTACGTGGACAAGCTGTCGCTGGCCGGGACTCCCGACGAGGTGGTGGAGAAGATCCGCTCCGACATCGAGCCGGCCGGCGTGAACCACATGATCCTGGCGCTCTCAGACCCCCACCTCGTCAAGTTCTTCGCGAACGAGGACATCGAGAACGTGCCCGACATCCAGGGCCAGCTCAGGCTCGTCGCCGACCGGGTGATGCCCGAGTTCGCCTAGTCGGTTCCCCAGGGGTTGTCGATCACGAAGCGCCAGGTGCCGTCGGTCTGACGACGCAGGACGTCCGCGTTCCTCGCCTCCAGCTGCACCGCTTCCCCGTCTGGTCCCGTGCCGCTGAACGACCAGACGCCCATCACAAGGGCCAGGTCGTCCACCTCGAGGACTCGGGTCACCTCGAGGTCGAGCTTGCCGTTCATCGAGATGAAGCCGGTCAAGGCGTCACGGACCCCCGGTGCGCCGTGGGCGAGGTCCCCGGGCTGGGTCGCGAATGCCGCCTCGCTCTCGTAGAGCGGCATGAGGCTGGCGAGATCCCCGGAGTTGATCCCGGTGACGATCGATTCGAGCACTTGCTCGGGCGTAGCGGTGGACACGATGACGCTCCTTTGGTCATACGACACTGTATGATGATTAAGACGCGGGCCAGCATAGGCGCGCCCCCGCGATCTGTCAAGATCGTCATACAGCGATGTCCGTTGAAAAGACCACAACCCGCCGCTACGAGCTCCGCAAGCGCGCCGACGCGATGGAGGCCACCCGGCGGCGCATCACCGAGGCAGCCGTCGAGCTGCACGGCAGCGTCGGGCCGGCGCGCACGACCATCACCGCGATCGCGGAGCGCGCGGGCGTGCAGCGCCAGACCGTGTACCGCCACTTCCCGAGCGAGGACGCCCTCTTCGCCGCGTGCTCGCAGCACTTCTACGAGAGCGACCGCTGGCCGGACCCCGAGCGCTGGCGAGCGATACCCGACCCCGCCGAGCGGCTCGCCACCGGCCTCGACGAGCTCTACGCCTACTACGAGCGCAACGAGGCGATCTGGACCAACGTCCTGCGCGACGAGACCCTCGTGACCTCGGTGGCGGCGGCGCTCACGGAGTTCTGGGCCTTCCTCGACACCGCGGCTGACGCGCTGGCGGCCGGCTGGGGCACGAGGGGCGGCCGCCGTCGCGTGCTGCTCGCCGCGGCGCGCCACGCCGTCGACTTCCGCACCTGGCGCTCGCTCGCCCGGGAAGGCGAGGTAAGCCGGGCCGCGGTCGTGGAGCTGGCGTCGGCGATGGTCAGCCGGGCGAGCGGTCGCTGCAGGGAAATCCCGGCGCGCGGCTACGTCCTTCGAGACTAACCGCGCGCGGAGCGCCTCCCGAGCATGAAGGCGATAAGGGCCACGAGTCCGACGAGGCCGGCGAGGCGCCGCGGGTCCTGGAGACGGTCGGCGATCACGGCGCTGCCGAGCGAGCCGATGTCGAGAGCGTCCTCGCGCTGGAACTCGGCGCCCGCGGAAGCGGGTTCCGGCCTTGGCGCGGCCGAAGCGGGCGGCGCCTCGCCCGCGGCCGCCTCCGTCTCGCCGCCCTCCAGCATCGCCGCCAGGTTCGTCGCAAACGTCTTCACCAGGCGTCCCGCCACGTCCTGCAGCACGCCCTGGCCCATCGACGCCGCCTTTCCGCTGAGCTCCACCTCGGTCGTCACCGTCGCCGATGTCCGACCGTTCTCGCCGCGGAGCTGCATCGTCACGTCCGCGTCGGCCGTGCCCTGTCCGCGGGTCTCCTTCGCACGCGCCTTCATGACGGCGCGGTGGGTCGACTCGTCGCGCTGGGCGATCTCCACCTCGCCGCGGTAGGTCATCGACATCGGGCCGACCTTCACCTTGATCGCGACCCGGTAGGCGTCGTCGCCGGTCCGCTCGAGCACCTGCGCCCCGGGGACCGTCGGAGCCACCCGCTCGACGTCGAGCACGGCGTCCCAGACGCTCTCGATCGGTGCGTCGACGTCGAAGCGGTTCTCGAAGCGCATGTGTTTCCTCCTATCGATGCCGGCCGACGGCCTCGACCACCTCGTCGAGCGCCGCCAGGCTGTGCCCGCTGATCAGCTCGTCCACGTACGGAAGCGCGGCGCCCATCCCGCCGGTCACCGGCGCGAACCCGGGGGCCGCCACGCGTGGGTTCACCCACACGATCCGGTACGCGAGACGCGACAGCCGCCCCATCTCTCGCCGCACCAGCTTGGGGTCGCCGCGCTCCCAGCCGTCCGAGACGACGACCACTACCGCGTCGCGGGCCATCCCGCGCCGGCCGAAGTGGTCCGTGAAGGCTCGCAGGGCCTCGCCGATCCGAGTGCCGCCGGCCCAGTCGGGCGCCGCCGCGCCGGCGCGCGAGAGCGCGGCCTGGGGACGCCCATCGCGCAGGGCGCGCGTGACGCGGGTCAATCGGGTGGCGAAGACGAAGGTCTCGGCGTGCGCGCCTCGCGCGGCCCCCTCGAGCAGCAGCAGGTAGGCGCGCGCGAAGGGAGCCATCGAGCCCGACACGTCGAGCAGCGCCACGAGCGGCCGGGGGCGAACGCGGCGGCGGCGATACAGCCGCTCGACCGGATCGCCGGCCGTGCGGCGGCTGCGGCGCAGCGTCGCGCGCACGTGCAGGTGCTCGCCGCGGCGGGCCGCGCGGGCCCGCCGGGCGCGGCGTGGCGGCGTTGCCACGGCGAGGCGCCGGACGAGGCCGGCCACGAGGGCCAGCTCGCGCTCGTCCAGCTCGTCGAGGCGCACGTCGGCGAGGCGTTCGGCATCGCTGGCACGCGCGCCGGCGGGGAGGGTGCGGGCTTCGAGGGTGCCGCGAGCGGCGCCCGCGAGTTGACCGGACGCGGCGGCGGAGCCGCCGTGCGCGGGGGAGTCCGGATCGCGCGGCGGGCGAGGGCGGGCCTGGACGGGCGGGGGTGCGGTGGGATCGCCTCGCCCCGTCCCGGCTGGATCGGCGACGCCGCCGATCAGCCCGTCGAAGACGGAATCGAAGGCGGGGACGTGGTCGCGCGAGGTCACGAAGGCGAGCCGTGCAGCCCAGTAGAGACGCTCGGGGTCGCCGGCGTCGATCAGCTCGGACGCGGCTGCGAAGGTGGCGGACCGATCCGGGGTGACGGGCAGGCCGGCGGCGCGGAGCTCCCGGCCGAGCGTGACCGCCGTGAAGGCCGGGTCGCGCCGGAGCGCTCGCGCGAAGCGATCGCCGGCGCGATCCGGGCCGTCGGGCCTCACACGCGACCCCTCACGAGGCCCTCAAGGCCCTCGGCGCGGACCGCGTCCTGGTCCTCGCGGTACTTCAGGACGGCGCCGAGCGTGCGGTCGGCGGCGTCGGGGTCCAGGCGCTCTGCCCCGAGCAGCTCCAGCGCGGCCACCCAGTCGATCCCCTCCGCGATGCCGGGCGGCTTCTGCACGTCGGTGCTCCGCAAGCGGGCCAGCGCCGCCACCACGTCCCGCGCCAGGTCGGCGGATGTGCCCGGCACCCGGCGGCGCACGATCTCGACCTCGCGCTCGGGTGAGGGGTAGTCGATCCAGTGGTAGAGGCAGCGCCGTTTGAGCGCGTCGTGGAGGTCGCGCGTGCGGTTGGAGGTCAGCACGACGGCCGGGGGGTGGGTCGCGCGGATGGTCCCCAGCTCCGGCACCGTGACCGCGGCGTCCGCGAGCAGCTCGAGCAGGAATGCCTCGAAGTCGTGGTCGGCCCGGTCGAGCTCGTCTACCAGCAGGACAGCGGGCAGCGGCCCTGAGTGCTCGATCGCCTGCAGCACGGGACGCCGGACGAGGTAGGCCTCGCCAAAGAGGTCGTCCTCCTCGAGCTCGCTCCCGCCCGCCTCGGCAAGGCGGATCCGCAGCAGCTGGCGCGGGTAGTTCCACTCGTAGAGCGCCTCCGCGCTGTCCATTCCCTCGTAACACTGGAGCCGGATCAGCGGCGTGCCGAGCGCCTCGGCGAGCGCCAGCGCGGCCTCCGTCTTCCCGACGCCCGCCTCGCCCTCGAGCAGCAGCGGCTGGGGCAGCCTCAGCGAGAGGAACATCGCGGTTGCGAGACCGGTGTCCGTCAGGTAGTCCGTGGCATCGAGGCGGCCGGCGAGGGTGTCGGCGTCCGGCAGCAGCTCGGCGAGCGCCGGCGATGCTCCGGGCCTTGCCGCGCGCGTCACCGGCCCGCCGCGGCCACGACCGCGTCGTAGTCCTTCCAGGTGTCCACGTCGAGCGGCACCGGGCCCTCGATCGGCACTTCCACGACCTCGTCCGCGCGCTGCTCGAGCAGCTTCCAGACGGCCTTGTCGCCGTGCAGCGCGGACAGCTCTCCGAAGACCGAGCGGGCGAAGGCGAACGGGTGCCCCCGCCCGTCCGAGTACGCGCACACCGCGAGCGGGGCATGGCCGCGGCCGCGAAGCAGAGCCTTCACCGTCTCCACCGACACACCCGGCTGGTCCCCCAGCATCAGCACGAGCACGTCGCAGGCGGCGTCGACGACCCGGAGCGCCGCCGCGATCGACGAGGAGCAGCCTTCCCCGAACGATTCGGCGACCACCACCTCGACGCCCGAGAGGTCAGCCGCGCCGCGCACCCCCGAGGCCGACCCGCCGAGGGCGACCACGCGCTGGTCGAACGGACACGAGCGTGCCGTCTCGAGCACCGCGTCGAGGAGGGTCGCCCCGCGGTAGGGGAGGAGCTGCTTCGGGCGCCCGAGCCGGGAGGAGCCGCCGGCGGCGAGCACGAGACCGCTGACGAACGGGTCGTCAGCCATGGCAGGGGTGAGCCTCCATCGCCGCGGGGGCGGAGGGCACGGGCGGCCTCCGCCGTGCCGCGATCAGCTCGGCGAGGATGCTGAGGGCGATCTCCTCGTGCGTGCGCGCGCCGATGTCGAGCCCGGCCGGCGTGCGTACCCGCGCGAGCTGCTCCTCCGGCACGCCCTCCGCCCGCAGGGCCTCCAGCACCGCCGGGCCGCGCGTGCGCGAGGCCACGAGCCCCACGTAGTCGCAGCCCGCCTCCAGGGCCTGTCGCACAGCCTCCTCGTCGCCCTGGCCCAGCGACGCGACCACGGCCGCGAAGTCGCCCGGCTGGGCCACCGCGCCCAGCCGGCCCCGCATCCCGACGCTCGGGCAGAGCTCGACAAGGGCTCGAGCCACCGGCGACTCGCCAGAGACGGCCACACCCGGCGGCGGCAGGCACGGCTCGAGGAACACCTCGAGGGCGCCGCCGCTCAGGCAGGGGTTGGACACCACCACGGCGCCTTCCTCGACGCTCGGTCCGTCCTCCTCTCCCGGCTCGATCCGGAGCAGCACCGCCTCGCCGGTCTCGAGGCAGCGGAGCGCCTGCAGCCGGACGGTCGAGTCGGCGCAGGCGCCGCCCACGAAGCCCTCGATCGTCCCGTCGCCGAGCACGACGGCGCGGTCGCCGGGCCGAGCGCTGGTGGGCGAGGAGCAGCGGACCACCGTGGCCTCGACGAAGGCGACGCCCGCCTCGCGCAGCTCGGCCGCGCGGGTCACTGCGAGGCGCCCTTCTGCATGGCCTCCCACACGCGGGCGGGCGTGACCGGCATGTCCACGTGCGTCACTCCGTACGGCTCGAGCGCGTCCACCACCGCGTTCACCACCGCCGGCGGCGAGCCCACGTTGGCCGACTCGCCCACGCCCTTCGCCCCGATGGGGTGGTGCGGCGACGGCGTGACCGTCTCGCCCAGCTCCCACTCCGGCACCTCGAGCGAGCTCGGCACCAGGTAGTCCATCAACGAGCCGCTCAGGCAGTTGCCCTGCTCGTCGAAGGCAATGTGCTGCATGAGCGCGATCCCGACGCCCTCGGCGAGCCCGCCGTGGATCTGCCCCTCCACGATCATCGGGTTGATCCGCACGCCGCAGTCGTCGACCGCGACGAAGCGGCGCATCTTGATCTCGCCCGTGCCGGGATCCACGTCCACGACGCAGATGTACGCGCCGTACGGGTAGGTGAGGTTGGGCGGGTTGTAGACCGCCTCCGCGTTGAGGTGCCCGTCCACCCCATCGGGTAGCTCGAGCGCGCCGTGTGAGGCGAGCGCAAGCTCCTGGATCGTCTGGCCCTTCTCCGGGTCGCCCTTTACGAACCAGCGGCCCTTCTCCCACTCGAGGTCGTCGGGGGAGACCTCGAGCGCAGCAGCCGCGATGAGCCGCGCCTTGTCGCGGATCTTGCGCGCAACGGTGGCCGTCGCCGCCCCCGAGACAGGCGTTGAGCGGCTCCCGTAGGTGCCGAGCCCGAACGGGGTCTGGTCCGTGTCGCCGTGCACCACCTCCACGTGGTCCGGCGGGATTCCCAGCTCCTCGGCCACGATCTGCGCGAAGGTCGTCTCGTGGCCCTGGCCCTGCGTCTTCACGGAGATGCGGAGCACCGCCGTGCCGGTGGGGTGCACGCGCAGCTCGGCGTTGTCGGCCATGCCCAGGCCGGCGATGTCCATGTCCTTTCGCGGCCCGGCCCCCACGGTCTCGGTGAAGAACGACACCCCGATGCCCATCAGCTCGCCGCGCTCGCGCTTCTCCGCCTGTTCGCGGCGCAGGTCGTCGTAGCCGGCGAGCCGCAGGGCCTCCTCCATGGCCTTGGGGTAGTCGCCCGAGTCGTAGGTCCAGCCCGTCTTCGTCGTGTACGGGAACTGCTCGGGGCGGATGAAGCTCTTCATCCGGACCTCTACCGGGTCCATGCCGAGCTCGTCCGCGAGCAGGTCGACCATGCGCTCGACGAGGTAGGCCGCCTCCGTCACCCGGAACGAGCAGCGGTACGCCACCCCGCCCGGTGCCTTGTTCGTGTAGACGCCCTTCACCGTGCAGTACGCCGCCTCGAGGTCGTACGAGCCGGTGAAGATGTGGAAGAAACCGGCCGGGTACTTGCTCGGCTGGGCGGTGGCGTTGAACGCGCCGTGATCCGCCAGCGTGTCGACCCGGAGCGCGCGGATCCGCCCGTCCCGGTCCGCCGCGATCTTGCCGCTCATGATGTAGTCGCGCGCGAAACCGGTGGAGGTCAGGTTCTCGGTCCGGTCCTCCATCCACTTGACCGGCTTGCCGGTCACGATCGAGGCCACGACCGCGCAGACGTAGCCGGGGTAGATCGGCACCTTGTTGCCGAAGCCGCCGCCGATGTCCGGCGCGATCACCTGGATCTTGTGCTCCGGCAGCCCCGCCACCAGCGCGTACAGCGTCCGGTGCGCATGCGGAGCCTGGGTGGTGCACCACAGCCGGAGCTTGCCGGTCACCCCGTCGTAGTCCGCGACGGCGCCGCACGTCTCGAGCGGACACGGGTGTACGCGCTGGAACGGGATGTCCTGGGTCACCACGACCACGTCCGCGTCCTGGAAGACCGCCTCGGTCTCCGCCTCGTTGCCGGCCTCCCAGTCGAATATGTGGTTATCGGTGCGGTCCTCCTGGTCGTCGCGAATGACGGGCGCGTCGGCGTCGAGCGCCTTGCGCGGGTCGATGACGACGGGCAGGGGGTCGTAGTCCACGTCGATCAGCTCGAGCGCGTCGCGGGCGGCGTAGTGGTTGTCGGCCACCACGAACGCGATCTCCTGGCCCTGGAAGCGGACCTTGTCCGTGGCCAGCACAGCCTGCGTGTCGGCCGAGAGCGTCGGCATCCAAGCAAGCCCCTGCGCCTCCAGGTCCTTGCCGGTGATCACCGCGTGCACCTGCGGGTGCTGGAGCGCCGCCGACGTGTCGATCGACGTAATTCGGGCATGGGCGAGCGGGCTGCGCAGAACGGCCCCGTGCAGCATTCCGGGGAGCTGCACGTCGTCCACGTAGTTGCCCTGGCCGCGCACGAAGCGCGGGTCCTCCTTGCGCTTCATCCGGCCGAAGCCGACGGGCGGTTCCTTGGTGGCGGACATCAGGCCGTCACCTCCTCTCCGTGCTCGGCGGCCCAGCGGATCGACTTGACGATGTTCGCGTAGCCGGTGCAGCGGCAGATCTGGCCCGAGATGGCGACCTTGATCTCCTCCGGCGTCGGGTCGGGGTTGCGGTCGAGGAGAGCGCGCGCCGTGAGCATCATGCCCGGCGTGCAGAAGCCGCACTGGAGGCCGTGCTCCTCGATGAAGCCCTGCTGCACGGGGTCAAGTGCGCCGTTCTTCGCGAGCCCCTCGACGGTGCGCACGTCGTGACCGTCAGCCATCGCCGCGAGCATCGTGCAGGACTTCACCGGCTCTCCGTCCACCAGCACCACGCAGGCGCCGCAGTTCGACGTGTCGCAGCCCCAGTGCGTGCCCGTGAGGCCGAGGGTGTCGCGCAGGAAGTGGACGAGCAGCGTGCGCGGCTCGGCCTCGGCCGACACCGCCTCGCCGTTCAGCGTCAGATTGATCTGCATCGTGTTCTCCTTCAGCCGGCGAGCGCCCGCTCGGCCGCGCGCCGCAGGGCACGGTGGGTCAGCTCGCGCGCCAGGTGGCGCTTGTAGTCGGCGGGGCCACGCAGGTCCGAGACCGGGTCGGAGTCCTCCGCGGCGCGCGCGGCGGCCTCGGCGAACGCCTCCTCGGAGGGCGGCCCGCCGACCACTACCTCCTCGGCCCGGGTCGAGCGCACGCTGTGAGGGTTCACGGCGCTGAGCGCGATGCCGGCGGCGGCGACGTTCGGCCCGTCGAGCCAGAGCGCGGCCCCCGAGGCCGCGATGGCCCAGTCGCCGGTGCGGCGCTTCACCTTCTCGTACGCGCTCCCGTGATGCTCGCGCACCGGCACCCGCAGCTCGATCAGCATCTCGGCGTCGCCGACGGCGGTCTCGTACGGACCCTGGTTGAACTCGTCCATCGCGACCTCGCGCTCGCCGCCGCTGCCGCGGATCACCGCGCGGGCCCCGAGCGCCGCGAACACCGCGGACAGGTCCTCGGACGGGTCGGCTTGGCAGAGCGCGCCGCCGACCGTGCCGCGGTTGCGAACCGGCGGGTCGGCGATGAGCACCTCGGCGTCGCGCATTATCGGAAAGCGCTCGGCCAGCAGCTCGGACTCGAGCACGTCGCGGTGGCGGGTCAGGGCGCCGATGCGGATCTCGCCCTCCTCTTCGCGGATGTAGCCGAGCTCGTCCTCGAGCGGGTTGATGTCGATGAGGTGCTCGGGCGTGGCCAGCCGCAGCTTCATCATCGGCAGGAGCGAGTGGCCGCCGGCCACGAGGCGGGCCTCCGGTCCAAGGCGCTCGAGCAGCGCAACGGCCTCGTCCACGCTCGACGCGCGCGCGTACTCGAACGGCGCGGGTACCTGCATTGTCCTCCCCCTCTCCCCGGGTGGTCCAGGCGACCGTAGCGCCACCAGTGCGCGCCTCCAAGCGGGCCATAACCGTTCGCTTATAGTGGGTCGCCGAGGTGACCTTCGCGCAGCTTCGCGCGTTCGCCACGGTCGCCCGCCTCGGCTCGGTGAGCGCCGCGGCGGAAACGCTGGGGGTGAGCGAGCCGGCGGTCTCGGCCGCAGTGGCCGCCCTGCGCCGCGACCTCGACGACCCGCTGTTCGTGCGGTCGGGGAACGGCATCAGGCTCACCGCGGGCGGCGAGCGGCTGGCCGCCGCGGCGGCGGAGATCATCGGGCTCGAGGGGCGCCTGCGGCGCGAGGTGGGCGAGACGCGCGGGGAGCGCGGTCTGCTGCGGCTGGCGGTGTCGCCGACGGTGGCGGAGTATGTGGCCGCTCCGCTGCTCGACGCCTTCACACGCCGCCAGCCCGCGCTCGAGGTGACGCAGGAGGTGGCGGCCTCAGAGGACTTCGCGGTGCTGCTCGGCGACCGGCGCGCCGACGTGGCGCTCGGCCCAGCTCCGTCGCCCTCGCCGGGCGTCGAGGCGGCGCCCTTCCTGCGCTACCGGCTGATCGTGGTGGCCGCCCCGGGCCACGCACTCGCCGGCGCGCGCGACGTTCCGTTGGCGGCGCTTCGCGACGAGCGCTGGCTGGTCGGGCCGGCGGGGGCGGAGCCGCACTCGGCATTGCACGGCTTCTTTTACTCGAGCGGCCTGCCCGACCCCCAGGCGGGCGCCTTCGCCACGGAGGCGGCTGCGCAGGCCGCGGCTGCGGCGGGCCAGGGCGTGATGCTCGCGATCGCCCACACGGTGCTGGACCAGCTGAGGCGGGAGACGCTCGTCCGCCTGGACGTGCGCGACACGCCGCGCAACGCGATGTGGCACGCGGCGACGCTGCGCGACCGCCTGTCGCCGGTGGCCGACGCGCTTCGCCGCTTCGTCACCACGCCCGAGGCTACCCAGGCGATCGTGGCCAGGCCGGGCGGGGTGCCGGCGGCGCGCTTCAAGCCTCCTGTCTACGTGACGATCTGGAGCGCGATCGAGAAACAGTGAGCTAGGCGACACCGCCGGGAAATCCCGGCGCGCGCTGCTCGTGGCCCGTGCGCGGATCGTCCGCCGGCGAGGGCCGCGGCCCGGAGCCGACGGTCGGCGTGAGCGGTCCGTGGCCGGCCGTCGGGAGCTGGACCTTCACCACCTCCCAGTCGTCGCCTTCCGCGCGACGGGCGACGAAGCGGTGGGTAGCGCGGTCCGGATCCTCGGCCTGGAGCCGCTTGGCACGCTCCTCCGCTTCCGGGCGTGTCATGGTGCCAGCGTACACCCGGCTCCGAAGGAGGTGCACGCGATGGTCAACCCGATTCCCGAGGGCTATCCGCGCGTCACGCCGTACCTGATCGTCGACGATGCGAGCGCCGCGATCGACTTCTACAGCTCGGTGCTCGGCGCGACCGAGCGCATGCGCATGGACGCTCCCGGCGGCAGCATCGGACACGCCGAGCTCGACGTCGGCGACTCGGTGGTGATGCTCGCCGACGAGAACCCGGAGGTGAACGCCCGCAGTCCGAGGTCGGTCGGGGGCTCGCCGGTGTCGCTCATGGTCTACGTCGAGGACGTGGACGACGTCTTCGCACGCGCCCTCGAGGCCGGGGCCAAGGAGCTGCGGCCCGTGGAGGACCAGTTCTACGGCGACCGCCTGGGTGCCTTCGAAGATCCCTTCGGGCACGTGTGGAACGTGGCCTCGCACGTGGAGGACGTGCCGCCGGAGGAGATGCAGAAGCGAGCGGCCGAGGCGGCGCGGGCCGGTTAAGACGCCGCGTAGCGCACGGCGTCGTCGTGGTTCGCGAAGGACTGCAGCCTGACCGCCACGCCGTCACGGAGGGTCCAGACGTGGGTGATGCGGTCGTCCACCACGGCGCCGCTCGCCTTGCCCCGGCCTCGCTGACGCATCGACACCAGCACGTGTCCGCCCAGCTCCTGCACCTCGAGCAGCTCGACGGTGAAGTCCTCGAAGGCGTCGTCGCCCTCGTCGAGCCACGCGAGCACCGCCTCGGGGCCGCGGTAGGCCTCGACGGTGCTCCCGACGACGATGTCGGGAGCGCTCAGCCCCCTGATCGCCGCCCGGTCGCGCGCGTTGACGGCGGCGTAGAGGCGCTCGGCGAACTCGCTTCCCCCGGGCGCCCGCGCGTGGTGGGCGCGGCAGAAGTCGCGCACGGCCTCGTTGAACCGTTCCGGCTGCTCGAGGTTGCTCACGTGACCGGCGCCGGGGATCACGACGAGCGTGGTGTCCGGGATCGCCCGCTCGAATTGGCGCGCGACGCTGAGCGGCGAGCGGGCGTCCTGCTCGCCCCAGACCAGTAGCGTCGGCACGTCGATGCTCGGCAGCAGGTCGAGCAGGTCGGCCTCGACCATCACGTTCAGCTGCGTCTTCATGCTCTCGGGCCGCACGCCGGCGGCCATCTCCTCGATCAGCGCGACTGCCTCGTCCGGCGGGTCGGCCCCGAAGAGGCCGGGGAGAGTGGGGTCGAACTCCGCCCTGGACGCCGCGAACATCGCGCGGGCGTGCGCGATCCGCGCGCGCAGCTCGTCCTCGGGCAGCGATCCCTTCCAGCCCGCGTAGGTGTCCACGAGGATCAGGGACGCCACGCAGGCGGGATGGCGGCGGTAGAGCTCCAGCGCGACCGTGCCGCCCCACGAGAGGCCGCCCACGTGAGCCGGAACCAGCTCCAGTGCCTCGATCAGGGCCGCGAGGCAGTCGGCGTAGTCGCTCAGACGGAAGCTCGCCGGAACGTCCCCGGAGCGCCCCGCCCCCGGCTCGTCCCACGCGACGACCGTGAGCTCGTCGGTCAGCCCGGCGAGCTGTGGCCGCCACAGCCGGCCGTCGGTGGCGGCGCCATGGGCCAAGACAAGCGGCGCCCCCACACCGGCGCGCTCGTAGGCGACCTCGAGTCCGTTTGCCCGGACGACCTCCACCCGCGAGGTCCTCCGCTCAGGCGTCCGTCACGCCGAGGGTGGACCTCAGCTGCGCCAACATGTCCTTCTCCCCCTGGCTCACCCGCTCGGCGCGGAAGCCCATGAAGCCGCCCTCCTTCGCGGCCTCGGCGGCTCGCTGGGCGGACTCCAGGATCCACTCCCGGAACGCCTGCGCCTCCTCGGGCGTCGCCTTCGCGCCGACGATCTCGTTGGCGCGCGACAGCTCGTCGAGGATCTGCTGGCCGGCCATGGCGCCGCGGGGCTTGAAGTCGGCCACGGGGTTCTTGCGCTGTCCGGCGAGCTCACGTATCTCCCGTGCGATCTCCCCGACCAGATCGTCGCGCTGCTCGCTCGCCGATCCGGTGGCGAACCTGAGGACGGCGGAGGTCTCCTTTACGACCTCGATCGGACCGCCGGGATCAGCGAACGTGATCGCCATGCCGCCCACGAACGGCGCACGCAACAGGGTGGCCCAATCGTCCTGGGTGAAGTCGGACTTTGCGGTCACGGGACCGCCCTCAGCCTAGAGCAGAAGGGCCCCGCCCCCCAAGCGGGGCCCTCCGCCTCCTCTCGCACGCGGGCTAGCTATTGCAGCCAGGCGTCCACCTTGTCGCGGTTCTCCTCGACCCAGGCCTGTCCGGCCTCGTCGGGGTCCTCCTTGTCGCCGGCGATGGCCTTGGCCACCTGTTCCTGATCCTCGTTCGTCAGCTTCATCTTGCTGAGCATGTCGTAGGCCGGTGACCCGCTCTCCGCGAACTCCTTGCTGAAGAGCTTGTTGATCACCGTGATGTCGTACTCGCACTTGTACTGCTCGGGGTCGCCGCCGGCCTTGGCGTCGTCCTTGCAGTCCTTGTTCGCCTCGGTACGCGGCGGCAGCTTCACCTCGGCCAGGTCGTACTGCTGGTTGAGGAACTGCGGCGTGTACCAGTAGAAGATGACCGGCTCCTCCTGCTTGTAGAGCTGGCTCCAGCGCGCCACCTGGGCCGGCTCCGCGCCGGCAGTGACGTGCTTGAAGTTGAGGTCGAGCGCCTCGATCAGCTCCTTGTCCTTCTGGACATAGCTGGGGTCGCCGCCGAGGAACATGCCCTGGTCGCCGGACTCGGGCGTCTTGAACAGGTCCTCCTGGCCCTTCAGGCCCTCCCAGGACTTGAACTCGGGGTGCTCGTCCATCAGGTACTGCGGGATGAACCAGCCGATGTGGCCCTCCACGCCGAGCGGACCGCCCATCACGACGGACTTCTGCTTCTCGATGTACTGCTCGTACTCGTCGACGTGCTGCCAGTCCTCGAGCACGGCGTCGACCTTGCCGTCCGCCATCGCCTGGAACACCGGGATCTCGGTGATCTTGGTGATCTCGACCGTGCAGCCGAGGTCCTCCTCGAGCACCGCCTTGGCGATGTAGGTGTTGGCCGTCGAGCCGGCCCAGGCCTGCTCGTTGAGCGTGACCGTTCCGCACTCCTCGGCCGAGGCGCTGCCGCCTCCGCCTCCGCCGCCGCCGCCCGCGGGCTCGTCGTCCTTCTCTTCGCCGCACGCTGCGACGAAGAGCGCGAGGACGAGAGCCAGAACGACGATCGACACGCGCCGAACGCGCGTCACCGTCCCCTCCTCCATTGGATACCCCCTCATCGTGGTTGAACCTTCCGCGGGCCCTGGGTGACCCTGTCGAGCGCGATGCCGAGGGCGAGGATCGCCAGCGAGGCGACCACCCCCTCGCCGAACTCGTTGCGCTGCAGCCCGCGCGCCACCAGGTCGCCGAGCGCGCCGGAGCCCACCAGCCCGCCGATCACGACCACGGCGAGGACCATGATGATCCCCTGGTTGACGCCGAGCATGATCGAGTCGCGGGCCAGCGGCAGCTTCACCTTCGCCAGCACCTGCATCCGTGAGGCCCCGAAGGCCGACGCGGCCTCCACCGCCTCCTTCGGCACGCCTCGCAACCCCGAGGTCACGAGCCTGATCACCACCGGGATCGCGTACAGCACCGATGCGACGAGCCCCGGGATCCGGGACACCGGCACCAGGTAGATGAACGGGATGATGTAGACGAGCTGGGGCAGCGTCTGCAGCGTGTCGAGCACCGGCCGCAGCAGCTTCTCCACGCGCGGGCTCTCCGCCGCCCAGATCCCGATCACCAGCCCGATCGCCACGGCCAGCGCGGTGCCCACCAGCACCTGCGAGGCGGTGTCCATCGCCGGCTCCCAGACGCCCATGACGCCGATCGCGGCCAGCAGCAGGAATGCGGTGATGGCGGGCCGCAGGCCGCTCAGCACGAAGGCGATCGCGGTCAGGCCGGCCAAGACGACGAACCAGGGCGACTCCATCAGCACCACCCGCAGCGGCTCGAGCATGTACTCGAGGATGAAGTTGCCGACCGGCTCGGTGATCCCGAACAGGAACCTGTCCGGATCCTGGACGTAGTCGAGCACGTCCTGGATCCAGCCCAGCAGCGTGTCCTCGATGGTGGCCGTGTAGACCGTGGTCGAGGTCTCGAACTCATCGGGGTAGTTGCCGTCGACGCCGAGCGCCCGCGCGGCCAGGACTATGGCCGCAATCGCGCCGAAGGTGGCGGCCGTGGCGATGCGCGCCCTGCGGCGCAACTCGTCGGTGAGGTGCCGCCGTGTCGGGTCGGTCCGCTCCGCGATCGCCGACGTCGCGCGGTCGAGCGCGATCGCCATGATCACGATCGCGATGCCGGCCAGGAGAGCCAGCGCCGGGTTCGAGTAGAGCCCGTTGGTCACGACGTCGCCCAGCCCGCGCCCGCCGATCAGTCCCGCAATCACGACCAGGGAGAGCGCGAACATGATCGTCTGGTTGACCGACAGGAGGAGCTGGCGCCGCGCCAGCGGGAGCTGCACCTTGAACAGGGTCTGTACCGATGTGGCCCCGAAGGCGCGTGAGGCCTCCACGGAGTCCTTCGTCACTCCGCGGATCCCCAGCGCGGTGATGCGCACCGCCGGCGGGATTGCGTAGATCATCGTGCAGATCACCGCCGCCGCGGGGCCGACGGAGAAGAGGATCACCACCGGCATCAGGTACGCGAACGCGGGCACGATCTGCATGGCGTCGAGCGCCGGCGTGATGGTTCGGTGGAAGCGGTCGTTGCGGCCCGCGACCACCCCGATCGGTACGCCAACGGCCAGCGACAGCGAGACCGCGGCGAGCATCAGCGCGAGCGTCTGGATGCTCTCCTCCCAGAGGCCCATCAGGGCGAACGAGGCGAACGCCCCGGCCACGATCAGCGCCGCCCGCCAGCCGCCGAAGCGGAGCACCAGCAGAACGGCGGTGGCGATGGTGCCGACCCAGGTGAGCCAGATCAGGAAGTCCTCGAGCGCGCCCACTAGCCACTCGGCGAACGCCCTGAAGCCATCGAGGATGGCGAAGACGAAGTTCGGATCGGCCGCCGTGCGCTGATCGAGCAGCCAGTCCTGGAGATCGTCCAGCTTCGCAGGCAGCTCGACCCAGGTGAGCGACACGGGCCATGGGAACTCGTTGCCGAACGCGGCGTAGGCCACGACCATGGCCGCGACGATCACGGCCACCTGGACCGGACGTCCGCGCCAGCGCGACGGGGCGCGCGCGATCGCCGGGGCCGGCAGTCCGCGCGTTGCTACCGCCACGCAGCGCCCTCCGGCCTAGCCACGGTCACCGTCGGGCGCGGGCTCGTCCCCGCCGGCCATCGCCCGCAGCACCGCCTCCCGATCGACCACGCCGACGCAGCGGCCGTTCTCCATCGCCCGCACCGTCCCGTCCGTGGCGGCCACGACGGGCACGGCGTCCTTGACGGTGGTGCCTACCGGCAGCTCGGGCCCCGAGGTGCCCTCGCCGGGCGCCGGGTCCCGCATGATCCAGCGGAGCGTCAGGACGTGGGTACGCGGGATGTCGCGCACGAAGTTGGCCACGTAGTCGTCCGCGGGCGAGCCCACCAGCTCCTCCGGGGTCCCGAGCTGGACGATCGCCCCGTCGCGCATGATCGCGATGCGGTCGCCGAGCCGCAGCGCCTCGGGGAGGTCGTGGGTGATGAACAGCATCGTCTTGCCGGTCTCCTCCTGAAGCCGGCAGACCTCGTCCTGCATGTCGCGCCGGATCAGCGGATCGAGCGCGCTGAATGGCTCGTCGTAGAGCATCAGCTTGGGGTCGACCGCGAACGCGCGGGCCAGGCCGACGCGCTGCTGCATGCCGCCCGAGAGCTGGTCCGGGAACTGGTTGGCGGCGTCCTCGAGGCCGACCAGCCGCAGCACGTCGTCCGCCTTCGCCAGCCGCTCGGCCTTCGGCACGCCCTGGATCTCGAGTCCGAAGGCCACGTTGTCGATCACGCGGCGGTGCGCGAGCAGGCCGAAGTGCTGGAACACCATCGAGACGGTGTGGCGCCGGAGCTCCCTCAGTTCCGGCTGGTCGGCGGCCATCACGTCACGGCCCGTGATGCTGATGCTGCCGGCGGTCGGCTCGATGAGGCGGATCAGCGTGCGGACGAGCGTGGACTTCCCCGACCCCGAGAGGCCCATGACCACGAACACCTCGCCCGGCTTGATGTCGAGTGAGACGTCGCGGACCGCGACCACGTTGCCGGTCTTGCGCTGGAGCTCGGAGCGCGACAGATCCGCGTCGGGCGTCCCGATCACCCTGTCCGGATGGGGACCGAACACCTTCCAGACGCCCTCGGCCCGGACGACCGGCTCGCCTGCCGGTGCGGCCGCGGAGGGCGGCGCGACGGTCTCCACGGCAGCGTTGCCGCCGGTCTCGGTCATCTGCGGGCCATGATATATCAGGCTCGCATGGCTTTGCCACGCCGAATTGGGCGCAAAATCAGGTCTTAACGGGCGCCGTCCAGGCTCCCCGCGGAGCGGATCAGGACCGTCTGGAGCTCGGTGAGGGTGTCCATCGGGTAGCGGCCGCCCACGCGTCCGATGCCGCTCTCGGAGCGCGCCCGGCCGCCCCAGGGGAGGTGGGCCTCCCAATAGTTGGTCGTCTCGTTGACGTTCACGAGTCCCATGTGGACCGAGTCGGCGTAGCGCAGGCCGGCCGCCAGGTCGTTCGTGAAGATCGCCGCCATCAGCCCGTATGACTGCGTGTTCGTCAGCTCGATCGCCTCCTCGAGCGAGCCGATTCCCATGACCGGCGCGATCGGCCCGAAGGTCTCGTCGGTCACGGCAAGCGAGTCGGCAGGCACGCCGTCCAGCACGGTCGGCTGCCAGTAGAGGTCGGTGGGGTAGCCGCTCGCCCGGCTTCCGCCAGCCACCACCGTCGCGCCGCGCCCGACCGCGTCGGAGACGTGCGCGTCCATCTTGGCCGCGCCCGGCTCGTTGTTGACCGGGCCCATCGTCGTGGCGTCGTCGAGCGGGTCGCCGAGGCGCACCTCGCGCTCCACCTCGCCGGCCAGCAGCGACACGAACTCCTCGCGCACCGCCTCGTGCACGAGCAGCCGCTCGGCCGCCGAGCAGCTCTGACCGGCGCCCAGGAAGCAGCCCACGCGCGCGGCCTCGGCCGCGGCCGGCAGGTCGGCGTCGTCCATCACCACGAACGGCCCGTTGCCGCCCATCTCGAGCAGCTGGGTCTTCCCGGCGGCGCGCTTCGCCACGATCAGGCCGGTGGCGGTCGAGCCGGTGAAGGCCACGGCGCGCGTGCCGGAGTTGGCGGCCAGCTCGTCGCCCACCTCGGGGCCGGGCCCCAGCACGAAGTTGAACACGCCGGGCGGCAGGTCCGCCTCGGCCACGCACTCCGCGAGCACCCCGGAGCAGACCGCGGTCGAGGGCGCCGGGGTCCACACCACGGTGTTGCCGCAGGCGAGCGCGGGGGCCAGCACCTCGGCCGGCATCGTGTAGGGCCAGTTCCAGGGCGTGATCAGGCCGAGCACGCCGAGCGGACGGCGCAGCAGCAGCACCCGCCGCCCCGGCGCCGCGCTCTCCGGGATGCGGCCCTCCACGCGCTTCCCGTCCTCCGCCGCCATGCGGAAGAACTCGATCAGCTCGCCGACCTCCACCTCGGCCTCCGCCTTGAGCGGCTTGCCCTGGTCGAGCGTGAGGACGCGGGCGAGCTCGTCGCGGCGCCGCTCGCACACGTCGGCCACACGGTGGAGCAGCTCGGCGCGCTCGAAGCCGGTGCGCGCGGCCCAGGCCGGGAAGGCGGCGTTGGCGGCGGCGATCGCGCGCCGCGCGTCCTCCCGGTCTCCCTCCGCCACCGGGCCGAGCGATTCGCCCGTGGCCGGGCTGGTGGCCTCGACGGTGGCGCCGCTCGCGGCGTCGAGCCACTCGCCGTCCACGAACATGCGGGTGGCCATCGGCTACTCGGAGCCGCCGGCGGCGGGCGCCGGCTGCGAGGCCACGTCGGGCACGGCGGGCGACTCCGACTGGAAGGCGTGCGAGGCCAGCACGCCGGTCTTGTGCCGCTGCACGAACCAGTAGTAGGCGAGCCCGCCGAAGAACACGACGCCGATGAACAGCATCGCGCCGTACTGGAGGTACCAGTGGAAGGGCTCGGTCGCGTTGTAGACGTCCTTGCGCGGCCAGATCAGGTTGAGGGCCATGAAGAAGCCCCATCCGACGGCCAGGATGTTGATCGGGAGCCCGGCCTTCCCGAGCGTGAAGTAGCCGCGCTCCCCTGCGTCCTTTGGCGGCCACTCGCCTCTGAGCCGCTTGCGCAGCATCGGCGTCGTGACCAGCAGGTACGCGATGTAGATCATGATGATCCCGATGCTCGTGATCACCGTGAAGATCTGAGGCTGGTTGATGTTCACCACCAGGATCAGGATCGCGAGCGCCCCGGTGATCACGGCCGGCACGATCGGCGTCCTGGTCTTCGGGTGAACAGTGGCGATCCTCTCGCCGGCGGGCAGGTTGTTGTCGCGCGCCATGGCGAAGGCCATGCGGATCGTCGCCGTGTGCACGGCCAGGCAGCACACGGTCACGGCGATCACGACGGTGATCAGAAAGATCTTGCCGATGGTGTTGCCGAGCACGTCGAGGACCACATACTGCAGGCCTCCGGTCGCGCTGCCGATCTCCGGCGCGTTGATGTTGCTCACCGACATGATCGCGAAGAGCAAGATCAGCCCGCCGAGGATGAACGAGGCCACCACCGCGCGCAGGATCGCCAGCGGCGCCGTGCGGCGCGGGTCCTTCGTCTCCTCGCCGAGTGAGCTGGCGGTGTCGAAGCCGTACATCACGTACGCGGAGGCGAGCGATGCCGCCAGGAAGGCGCCGAAGTAGCCCCACTCGTGGCCCTCGCCGGTGCCGTGCGTCTCGAACAGCACGTCCGGGCCGCGCGTGATGTTCGCAGCGAGCAGGATGATCAGGAGTACGGCGGCGATCAGCTCGATGAACACGCCGGTGCTGTTGATGCGCGCCATCAGCCTGACCCCGAGCGCGTTGATCACCGTGGTGAAGACGATCAGGACGCTGCCGAGGATCACAGCGTTGGCGGCGAAGTCGTTCTCGCCGGTCCCGTCGCCGTAGAACTGGAAGAAGGACCAGATCTGCGGCAGCGTGAGCTGGTATGCGAGCGCGACGGCGGCGATCGTCACGATCGATGCGGTGAGCATCATCCAGCCGCCGAGCCAGGCGACGGTGGCGCTAGCCATCTTCTTGCCCCAGTTGTAGATGGAGCCGGCCACCGGGAAGTTGGCGGCCAGCTCGGCGAAGCACAGGGCGACCATGAGCTGGCCGACGAACACCATGGGCCACGTCCACCAGTAGGCCGGCCCGCCGAAGCCGAAGCCGAAGTAGAACAGCTGGAACGTGCCGGTGAGGATCGAGATGTAGCTGACCCCGGCTGCGAAGCTCGCGAACCTCCCGATGCTCCGGTCCAGCTCCTGCTTGTAGCCGAACTCGGCTAGCTCGTCAGAATGGTCGCCGGCGGCCGTGGTGGTGCTCACGAGTCCTCCCCGTAGCTGTGGGTGCTGATATATCAGACTTCGGCATGCATGACATAGCGGAGTTCCTGCGTGGCCATCCTCCGTTCGACTCGCTGGACGAGGAGACGCTCGCGAGGGTCGCCGAGAGCACGGAGATCGAGAGCCACGCTGCCGGGACGGCCATCCTCCACAGCGCCGAGGAGACCTCCCGCTTCGCGTATGTCGTGCGCCGCGGCTCGGTCGAGCTCGTGATCGACGGACGGCTCCTCGACCTGCTCCATGAGGGGGAGATGTTCGGATTCGCCTCGCTCCTCGAGGAGGGGCCGCTCGGATTCGTCGCCCGCGCCGTCGAGGACGCGCTCGTGTACCGCATCCCGGCCGAGGCGATCCGGCCGGTCCTCGAGCGGCCCGCGGCGGTGCGCTTCGTGGCGCGCTCGATGAACAAGGGCGTGCGGCTTCTGGCCGGCCACGAGCAGGAGCCGGTGCCCACCCCCGCATTGCGGCGCGTGCGCGACCTGATCCGCGCCGAGCCGCTGGTCTGCCCACCGGACACCACCGTCCAGGCCGCGGCGCAGCAGATGATCGACGCCGGCGTGACCTGCACGGTCGTGGACCTCGGCGACCGCCTGGGGATCGTCACCGACCGCGACATCAGGACGCGGGTGGTTGCGGCCGGCGCGGGCCCCGACACGCCCCTGTCGGAGGTCATGAGCGCGCCGGCATGGACAGTGGCCGGCGACCGCAACGGCGCCGAGGCCCTGCTCGAGATGCTCGACCACGGAGTGCGCCATCTGCCGGTCCTCGACCCCGGCCGCCGGCTGATCGGCGTGCTCGACGACGTGGACCTGATGGCGAGCGAGCGGCGGGCGCCGTTCCGCCTGCGGGCCGAGATCGGCCGGAGCCCGGACGTCGCCGCCGTGGCCCGGGCCACCTCCGGGCTGCCCCAGACCGTGATCGCCCTCCACGACGCCGAGCTGCCGCCGGCGGCCATCAGCCGGGCGATCGCCGGCATCCACGACAGCGCCACGCGGCGGCTGATCGAGCTCGCCCAGGCTCAGCTCGGTTCGCCGCCGGTGCCCTGCACGTGGCTCGCGACCGGCAGCTTCGGGCGCTTCGAGCCGTTCCCGAGCTCGGACGTGGACTGCGCCCTGGCCTGGGAGGGCCCGGACGACGACGAGGAGCTTCGCGAGTGGATGCGGCGCTTCGCCGAGCGGGTTCTCGAGGGTCTCGGCGCGGCCGGTTTCGCGCCCGACGACAAGGGCGCGGTGGCGTCGAGCCCGCTGTTCGCCCGCTCGATCGAGGGCTGGGAGGAGGCGGCCCGGTCATGGGTCGAGCACCCCGATCGCGGGCGCGCGCTCATGCTGCTGTCGGTCGTGGTGGAGAGCGACCCGGTGTGGGGCACCGCGGCGGTGGCCGAGCGGCTGGCGGCGGCGTTCGCACGCAGCCCGGATCGCGAGGTGATGCTGCAGCGGGTCGCCGCCGCCGCGCTCCTGGAGCGCCCGCCCACGGGGTTCCGGCGGCACCGCGTGCTGCTCTTGAGCGGCGAGCGGCAGGTGCTCGACATCAAGAGGGCGGGGCTGCTCCCGATCGAGTCGCTGGCACGCTGGGGCGGGCTGGCGGCGGGGGTGAGCGCCGCCTCCACGCGCGCCCGGCTGGAGGCGGCCCAGGCGGCCGGGACGCTCCGGCCCGAGGACGCCGCGATCCTGCGCGACGCCTTCGAGCTGGTCAGCGCGCTCCGCATGGAGCACCAGGTGGAGCAGCTGCGCGCCGGCCAGGCGCCCGACGACACGATCGAGCCGAAGAGCCTCACCCCGCTCTCCCGGACGGCGCTGAAGGAGGCCTTTCGGACGGTGGCGCGGGTGCAGCGCGGGATCGGGCTCGAGCTGGGCCTCGCGCCGCGCTGACCCGCGAGGGGCCGGCTCAGCTCCGGCTGAAGGCGGCGAGGATCTCGCGCTGGAAGGCCAGGATGTGCTCGCGCATGATCGTGCGCGAGCGGGCGCCGTCGCGGTCGAGCAGCGCCTGCAGCAGGTTGACCTGGTCGTGGACCGTGTGGCCGAGGCCGGGGACCCGGTCGAGCACCAGGTACCAGATGCGCAGGGAGTGGGTGAAGTAGCGCTCGAGCGTCTCGATCAGGTACGGGTTGCCGCTGGCCTCCCAGGTGAAGCGGTGGATGCGCTCGTCGAAGCGCATCAGCCACTCCTGGTCGTGCGGCCGCGTGACCTCCTCGATCTCGACCACGAGCGCCTCCGCGGCGGCGCGCGCGGGACCGTCCATGCGCATCGCGGCCATCTCCGCGGCGAACCCCTCGAGCTCCGCGCGCACCTCCGTGATGTTCACGATGTCGGACGCCTCGACGGCCGTCACGAAGGTGCCGCGCCGGGGCTGGACGGCGACGAGGTTCTCGAGCGCCAGCCGCTTGACGGCCTCGCGCAGCGGCGTGCGGCCGATCGCCATCTCGCTCATCAGCTCGTCCTCGCGGAGCACCGTGCCGGGCGCGAGCCGCAGCGTCACGATCCGGTCGCGCAGCTCCACGTACGCGCGTTCGGCCACCAGCTTCGCCGCGGGGGGCTGCAGCGCCGCCGGCTCAGTGGCCATCCGGGCCTTCCACCGATTCGGCCAGCAGCGTGGCGACGTCCACCACGCGCAACTCGTCGCCGCGCTGCCGCACTCCGTCGTCGAGCATGACCGTGCAGAAGGGGCAGGCCACCGCGAGCGTCTCGGCTCCTGTCTCGGCCGCCTCGCGTGCGCGCTCCTCGTTGATCTTGCCGGCCCTTTCCTCCATCCACATGTGCGCGCCGCCCGCGCCGCAGCAGAAGGTGCGCTTGCCGCTCCGCTTCATCTCGACCGGCTCGCCGACCGCCGCCACCAGCTCGCGCGGCCCCTCGAGCACGTCATTGTGCCGGGCCAGGTAGCAGGAATCGTGGTAGGTGATCGAGTCACCGTTCGCGCTCGGCGCGATGCGGCCCTCGCGCACCAGCTCGGCGAGCAGCTCGGAGTGATGGACCACCTCGTAGTCGCCGCCGAAGTCCGGGTACTCGTTGCGCAGCGTGTTGAAGCAGTGCGGGCAGCTCGCCACGACCTTCTTCACGCCCGCCTCGTTGAGGGTCCCCACGTTCTGCTCGGCGTGTGCCTGGAACAGGTACTCGTTCCCCATGCGGCGGGCCGGGTCGCCGGTGCAGGACTCGCGCGGCCCGAGGATGGCGAAGTCGACGTTCGCCGCCTGCAGCAGCTTGGCGGTGGACTCGGCCGCCGTGCGGGCGCGCTCGTCGAACGACGCGGCGCAGCCGACCCAGTAGAGGATCTCCGGTGCCGGATCGCCCGGCTCGAGCACCTTCACCCCGAGCCGCTCGGCCCAGTCGGCCCGCTCGGTCTGCGGCTTGCCCCAGGGATTCGAGGCGCGCTCGACGTCCCGGAGCATCTGCTCCGCCTCGCCCGGAAAGCGCGAGTCGACCATGACGAGGTGACGGCGAAGGTCGACGATGTGGTCCACGTGCTCGATCGAGACGGGGCATTCGCGCACGCAGGCGCCGCAGGTCACGCAGTCCCAGACGATCTCGTCCTTGACCGCGCCAGGGACGAGCGGGGCGGGCTGGAAGTCCCCGTCCGCGCCGCGGATCAGCTCCGGGCCCTCGGCGAAGACCTGGTCGCGCAGGGCCATGATCAGCAGCTTCGGGGAGAGCTCCTTGCCGGTCGCCCAGGCCGGGCAGACGTCCTGGCAGCGGCCGCACTCGGTGCAGGAGAAGGTGTCGAACATCTGCTTCCAGGTCAGGTCGGGCACGGTGCCCGCGCCGAAGCGCATCTCGTCGTCGGGCACGTCGAAGCGGAGCGGCTCGAGGTGGCCGCGGGCGCGGGTTGAGGCGAAGAAGACGTTCACCGCCGCGGTGGCGATGTGGAGGTGCTTCGAGTGGGGGAGGTAGGCGAGGAAGCTCAGGATGATCAGGACGTGGGCCCAGACGAAGACGCGCTCGAGGACCTCGTTGTCGACGAGGCCGGACAACGCGTCGGAGACGGGCGACCAGTCCGCCGGCCACTCGTTCAACCCCAGCCCGATCCGGGCCGCGTGCCAGAGCAGGAGCGTGGTCACGATTCCGGCGATGAGGAGGAGGATGAGATCGGCCTCCCGCAGGTGGCTTCCCTCGAACCGCTTCGGCCGCTGCACCTTGCGGATGAGCGCGGCGCCGATCACGCCGGCCAGCACCAGCACCGCGAAGACGTCGACCATCAGCGCGAACCAACCCTGATGGCCGAGCCACGGCAGCGTGGCGTGCTTGTCGACGGCGCCGATCATGGCGATGACGATCGTCGGGAAGAGGACGAGGAAGCCCCAGAAGATCGCCGTGTGGATCAGGCCGGGCACGAGCCGCTGGAGCAGCTTGCGCTGGCCGAGGACGATCACGGCCTCGTTCTTCGCACGCGTGGGGACGTCGCCGAAGCGCGGGGCGGGCTTCCCCATCCGGACGAGGTCCCAGAGCAGCTTCGCACGGCGGGCAAAGAGGAAGCCGGCCACGCCGAGCGCGGCCGCCAGCGCCACCGCTCCGATCGCGACGTCTACGGCGAGCGCTCCCTTCGTAGCTCCGCCGTGATCGCCGGGACGATCTCGGTCAGGTCGCCGATCACGGCGTAGTCGGCGTTGTTCAGGATCGGGGCCTCGGCGTCGGAGTTGATCGCGAGGATCTTCTTGGCGCCCTTGCAGCCGGCGATGTGCTGGGTGGCGCCGCTGATGCCGCAGGCGATGTAGAGGTCGGGCGAGACCTTGGTGCCGGTCTGGCCGACCTGGTCGGTGTGCGGGCGCCAGCCGGCCATCGTCACGACGCGCGAGCAGCCGACCGCCGCGTTCAACAGGCCGGCGAGCTCCTCGAGGATGCCGAAGCCGTCGGCGGAGCCCACGCCGCGACCGCCGCTCACGACGACCTTGGCCTCGGCGAGCGAGATGCCCTTGGTCTCGGCCTGGACGCGCTCCTTCACCTGCACCACCAGGTCGGCCGCCTCCAGCCGCGGCTCCAAGCGCTCCACCTCCGGTCCGCCCGCGCCGTTCTCCGTGGAGGCTTGCACCGCGTGCGGAGCCGACGACAGCAATAAGGGGGAGCCCTTGAGGTGTGCTTCTTCGAGGAGGCTGCCGCCCCAGCGGATGCGCGTGACCGTGCCGTCCTCGCTCGCCTTCGTGCAGTTGGCGGCGAACGGGAGGTCCATGCGGGCTGCTACGTGGGCCATCACCTCGTTGCCCCTGTTGGAGCCTGCGGCCACGACGGCGCTCGGGCTCGCCCGCTCGACGAGATCGGTCACGCAGCGCGCCCAGGCGGCCGGCGCATAGGCGGCGAGCCGGTCGTCCTCGGCGACGTGGGCGGCCTTGACGCCGTGCGCGCCGAGCTCCTTCGCGGCGTCGCCCGCGCCCGGGCCGATCAGCAGCGCTTCGAGCGCCGCTCCCTCGCCCAGCGTCCGCGCCAGCGCCACCGCCTGCAACGACAGCTCGTCAGGGCGGCCGTCCTGATGCTCGACCAGAACCAGCGCCATCAGCTGCCCCTCCCGCGCCGAGTGTCGAGTTCGTCGGGCTGGCGCCGACAAAGTCGACAGTCGCTCACTGGACCACGCCGATCTCGCGCATCATCTCGACCACCTTCGGGGCGGCCTCGGGGCCCTGGCCCAGCACCTCGGCCTGCTTTCCCTGGCCGGGCGGCAGCACCAGCCGCAGCTTCTCGAGGCGGGGCTCGGGGCGCTCCGGTGTGCTGGTGTCCACGGGCTTCGAGCGGGCCCGCAGCTTCGCCGGCACCGAGGGGTAGCGCGGCAGGTTGATCCCCTCCAGCACGCTCACGACCGCGGGCAGCGGCACCAGGTACACGTCGCGGCCGCCCTGCACCTCCTGCTCGCAGCGGGCCCTGCCGTCCTCGACCGACAGCCCCTTCAGGCCGGTCACCACCGGGCGGGCCAGCGCGTGCGCCACCCGGATCCCGACCTGATAGCCGCACGCGTCGGCGGACTCGTTGCCGAACACGATCAGATCGAACGGCCCCTCGGACGCCTCATCGGCGCGCACTGCGTCCACGATGGCGGAAGCGGTCCCCTGCGGATCCCACTCTTTATCGCTGTCGTTCGTCAAGAGCACCCCGCGGTCGGCGCCAACCGCCAGCATGTCGCGCACCTGCTCCTCGGCCTCGACGGGCCCCAAGGTCAGCACCGTCACCGAGCCTCCGTGCGACTCCACGAGCCGCACCGCCTCCTCGACCCCGCACTCCTCGTGCGGGCTGATCGCGAAGCCCAGGTGGCGAGTCTCGATCGCCTGCTCGTCGGGCGTGAGCACCATCTTCCCGCCGGTCAGCGGCACCCGCTTGACGCAGACGAGGATCCTCATGTCAGGACCGGGTCCGCCGCCTTCACACGCTCGTTGTCGGGGTCGAACAGCGGCGTGGAGTCGGCTCGCTCGACCGTCACCGGGAAGCGCTCGTTCATGTACTCGACCGCGAGCTGCTCGCCCACCACGGCGTGCTCCGGCGGCAGGTACGAGAGCAGGATGTGCTTGCCGACCGACGGTCCCGCGCCGGCGCTCGTCACGAACGAGCGCCGGCCCTTGCCGTCGGTGAGCGGCGAGCCGTCACGGGTCACGACCGGCTCGCCGCCCAGCATGTAGCGCCTGGCGCCGCTCGCCGAGGTGTGGTCGTCCACGGTGAGCGTGCACATCAGCGCCGCCGGCTCCTCCTCGCGGTGGCGCACGTGCGCCTCCTTGCCGACGAAGTCCTGTTCCTTCACCCTGCCCCAGGCCATCCCTGCCTCGACGACGTCGTACTCGCCGTCGAGCTCGAAGCCGAACGCCCGGTAGCACTTCTCGAGGCGCCCGGTGGTCCCGTACACGCCGATGCCCGCGGGCACCGTGCCGTGCGGCTCGCCCGCCTCCCAGACCGTGTCCCACAGCTTCGCGCCCTGCTCGATCGGCACGTACAGCTCCCAGCCGAGGTCGCCCACGTACGAGATGCGCGATGCCAGCACCCGCAGCGAGCCCACCTCGATCGTCCGGCAGGTGGCGAACGGGAAGCCCTCGTGGGACACGTCGGCGCTCGTCGTGCTCGACAGGATGTCCCGCGCGCGCGGCCCCCAGAGCCCCAGCGTGCACCAGCTCGAGGTGAGGTCGAACACCTGGGCGGTGCCGTCGTCGGACAGGTGGTCGCGCAGCCACTTCAGATCGGCCATGCCGTGGGCGCCGCCGGTGACCACCCGGAAGTGCTCGTCGCCGAGCCGCATCACGGTGAGGTCGGAGCGGAAGCCGCCGCCCGGGGTGAGCCAGGGCGTATAGACCACCTTCCCGAGCTTCACGTCCATCTGGCGCATCGAGACCCGCTGCACGGTGTCGAGCGCGCCGGGGCCGACCACGTCGAAGATGCAGAAGGCGGTGAGGTCGAACATCGCTGCGCGGTCGCGCATCGCCAGGTGCTCGGCGTTGATGAGCGGCGACCACCAGCGGGAGTCCCACTCCGCCTCGCGGTCCGCGATCTGGTCGGCGAACTCCTCGAGCAGCGGTGCGTTCGACTCGTACCAGTGCGGGCGCTCCCAGCCGGCCGCCTCGAAGAAGACCGCGCCGAGCTCGCGCTCGCGCGCGTGGAACGGGGGCAGCCGGACGTCGCGGTTCGAGGCCCACTGCTCGCCCGGGTGGACGATCCCGTAGGTCTTGTTGAACCCCTCGTTCGCGCGCGCCGCGACGTGAGCGACGCTCTTCTGGTGCTCGTAGAAGCGGGCGATGTCGGAGGCCTGCAGGTCGATCTCCGGCTCGCCCTCGACCATCCACTCGGCGAGCGCGCGGCCGATGCCGGGGCCCTCCTTCACCCACACCGCGGCGGCCGACCACAGCCCTCTCACCTCCGGCGTCTCACCGAGGATCGGCAGGCCGTCCGGCGTCAGCGACAGCAGCCCGTTGATCGCGTACTTGATGCCGACCGACTCGTCGCCCACGATCTCCGGCATCAGCTCGAGGGCGTGCTCCATCTGCTCGGCGAAGTCGTCCTGGGTGAATGGGAGCTCGGTGGGCGAGAGCGCCGCCTCCTCGATCGACGGGATCTCGTCGGGGTCGTGCAGGATCGGGCGGTGGGCGTAGGAGCCGATCTCGAGGCCGCCGCCGTCCTGGCGCTCGTACATGCCCACGTCCATGTCACGCACGATCGGGTACTCGATGCTCGACTTCGCGTCCGCGAAGCGCGGCACCGGGCCGATGTCGATCATCTGATGCACCGCCGGCGTGAGCGGGATGGAGGCCCCGGCCATGCGCGCCATGCGGGGGCTCCAGACGCCGCAGGCGATCGCGACGACCTCGGCCTCCACGTCGCCGCGCGTGGTCCGCACACGCCTGACCCGGCCGCGCTCCACGTCGATGCCGAGCACCTCGGTGTTGGCCGACACCGTGAGGGCGCCGGCCGCCCGGGCTTGCTCGCGCATGAGCGTCCCGGCGCGCAGCGAGTCGACCACCCCCACGCCGGGCGTGTAGAAGGCGCCCAGCAGGATGCTCTCGTCGATGAACGGCACGAGCTCCTTGACCTCGGCGGGCGTGATCAGCGAGACAGGCTCCACGCCCCACGACTTGGCCGAGGCCATGCGGCGGCGCAGCTCCTCCATCCGCTCCTCGGTGCGGGCCACCTCGAGGCCGCCGCTCTCGATGAAGACCTCCAGCTCCCTGTACTGGCGCACGCTGTCGAGCGTGAGCGCCGTCATCTCGCGCGAGTGGTCGACGGGGTAGATGAAGTTGGAGGCGTGACCGGTGGAGCCGCCCGGGTTTGGCAGCGGGCCCTTGTCGATCAAGAGGAGGTCGCTCCAGCCGAGCCGCGCGAGGTGGTGGACGAGGCTGTTGCCCACGATGCCGGCGCCGATGACCACAGCCCGCACCGACGGCGGCAGGGCGCTCCCTGTTCCGGACTGCTCTTCCACGGAGGTCACCTCGAGATCGCTGGAGGCCAGGAAACTGATATATCACACGGCGGTGCACTCGTCACGGGAGCTTCGGAGCTCGTCGTTCGCGATAGAGGTCGCCGGCCGGCCGGGGCGCGTGGAGGACCTGTTCGAGGGCTTCGGCGAGCAGGATCGGCTCGGCGTGGTGATGAGCAGTCCTTGCGGCGCGGTGGGGGCGAGCGCGCTGATCACGGCGACGATCACGGCCTTCTACGACATCCACCGCGCCCGCGGCGACGGCTTCTTCGTCTACCCCGACTACTACCTCTTCCACGTGGGCCGGCCGCTGGGCGACCACGCCCGCCTCGACGTGTGGCCGCGCCGCAAGGAGGTGGTGGTGGGGGAGGAGCCGCAGGAGATCCTGGAGGCGATCGACGACCGGGCGATCACCCGCCTCGTGGTGGAGGACGGCGAGCCCGGCGAGCCGGCGCTGGACGACGAGGCGGTGGCGAGCGCGCGCGGCCGGATCGCGACCTGCCTGGCGTACTCGCCGGCCGGCCGCGTGCCGGATGCCGACGTGCGGATCGCGGGCAATGAGGTCACCGAGGGGTACGTGGAGGCGATCCTGGATCCGGAGGGCCGGATCGCCCGGCTTCGCTCGGACGGCGGGGCGGAGGATCGCATCGCCGCGATCGAAGCCCGCATCGGGGAGGTGGAGCCGGACGTTCGCCGGCGCCTCCTTGGCGAGCGCACCGGCCTCCTCGAGGACGGCCGGCCGGTCGAGACCTACCGCCGGATTTCGATCGACGAAGCGCTCGGGCTGCTCGTGGCGCGGGACCCGCGGACGGCGGGTTGACCCACCCGCGCCGTAACTGATATATCAGGGCGGTGCTCGCCGCCGAGCCGCAGAGCCCGTCCGCTGGCTCGCAGGAAGCGAGCGGCGCCCGCCCGTCGCTCCTCGAGGCCCTGAAACGCCCCCGCTACGAGGTACTTCCGCTGGACGGCGTCGGCGACGAGGTGCAGGCACACCTGCCGCAAGGCAGCAAGGTCACCCTCACCGCCTCGCCCACGAAGGGGCTCGACGCGACGCTTGACCTGGCCGACGAGCTCGCCCCGAGCGGCTACCGCGTCGTGCCCCATCTGTCCGCCCGCCTCGTGCGCGACCGCGCCCACCTCGAGGAGATCGTCGCCCGGCTCCGCGCGGCCCGCGTGAACGAGGTCTTCGTCATCGCCGGCGACGCCCGCCACCCGGCCGGCGAGTTCGCCGGCGCCGCCGAGCTGCTCCGCGCGATGGGCGAGCTGCGCGAGTCGTTCGGCGAGATCGGCATCTCCGGCTACCCGGAGAGCCACCACTTCATCAGCGACGAGACGACCATCGAGGCGATGTTCGCCAAGGCGCCGATGGCCACCTACATCGTCAGCCAGATCTGCTTCGACGCGAAGGTGATCGCCACCTGGGTTCGCCGCGTGCGCGACCGAGGAACCCTGCTGCCGATCTGGATCGGCGTGCCGGGTGCCGTCGACAACCGCAAGCTGTTGCGCACCTCGCTGCGCATCGGCCTCGGCGACTCGGTGCGCTTCCTTCGCGCCCAGCGCGGCCTCGTGCGCCGCTTCCTGAGGCCGAAGCCCTACGAGCCCACCGACCTGCTGGAGGCGCTCGCACCGACCTTCGCCGACCCGGCCGCCCGCGTGGGCGGCATCCACGTGTACACCTTCAACGAGCTGAAGAGGACCGAGACCTGGCGGCGGCAGCTCGTCGACCGCCTGACGAACTAGGAGGAGAGAAGGCCCTTGTCACAGGTGAACGAGAACCCGGGAATCCTGCTCTACCCGCGGATCCGGAAGTCGCCGTACTTCTACGCCTCGCGCCGCCACGGCATCCAGCTGTACAGCGTCTACAACCACATGTACCACCCGCGCCACTACGGCGACCCGGTCGAGGAGTACTGGCACCTGCTGAACGGCGTGACGCTGTGGGACGTCGGCGTGGAGCGCCAGATCGAGATCAGCGGCCCGGACGCCTTCGAGTTCACCAACCTCCTCGTGGCGCGCGACCTGAACAAGTGCGCCGTCGAGCAGTGCAAGTACGTGTTCCTCTGCCTGCCGGACGGCGGCATCATCAACGATCCCGTCCTTCTTCGCGTGGAGGAGAACCGCTTCTGGCTCTCGCTCGCCGACAGCGACGTGGAGCTGTGGGCGCGCGGCGTGGCCTACAACTCCGGCCACGACGTGACCATCAAGGAGATCGACGTCGGGCCCGTGCAGGTGCAGGGGCCGAAGTCGAAGGAGGTGATGGTCGACCTGTTCGGCGACAGCATCCTCGAGATCCCGTACTACTACATGCGCCCGTACGAGGTGAACGGGATGAAGGTGCTCGTGTCGCGCACGGGCTACACGAGCGAGCTCGGCTTCGAGATCTACCTGTACGAGGCGAGCAAGAACGGCGTCGCCCTCTGGGACGCCGTGCTCGAGGCGGGCAAGCCGCACGGGCTGGAGGTGATCGGTCCCTGCCACATCCGCCGCATCGAGGGCGGCATCCTGGCCCTCGGCCCGGGCTGCGACATGTGGTACGACACGAACCCGTACGAGGTCGGCATGGGCTACGACTGGATGGTCGACCTCGAGGCCGGGGGCGACTTCATCGGCAAGGAGGCCCTCGCGAAGATCAAGGCCGAGGGCCCCAAGCGCAAGCTGGTCGGCGTCGAGATCGGCGGCGACAACATCGGCTCGTACAACGACGGCGCGATGATCGACACCTTCCCCGTCCGCAAGGACGGCGGCGTGGTGGGCAGGATCACCTCGGCCTGCTGGTCGCCGCGGCTCGAGAAGAACATCGGCTACGCCATGGTGCCGATCGAGCACTCGGAGCTGGGCACGGAGCTCGAGGTCGAGCGGCCAGAGGGCAAGGTCGAGGCAACCGTGGTGGAGAAGCCCTTCATCGACCCGAAGAAGGAGACCCCGAAGCAGGAGCTCGCCTCGAGCACCGGATCCTGAGCACCACCGTCCACATTCTCTCCGGCCCGCTCGACGACGAGCGGCGCGGCGCGCTGATCTTCCGCGGCGATCTGATCGTGTTCAAGCAGGTCGCGTCCGTGGTCGAGCTGGCGCGAGTGCTCGACGCGCGGATAGGGGAGACGTCCGAGGAGGCGGCGATCGACGCGCTCAAGGAGGAAGTGCGACGCGACCCGCAGGCGAAGCGGCTCCTCGGCGCCGCGCTCGCGGAGGTCGGCGTCGATCGGGAGCGCAGCTACTGGGACTCGATTCAGCTGCGCATCGTGCCGCCCGCAGCGGGCACACGGCAGATCGGGAGGCTCGGGTTCCACCGCGATACGTGGGGGTCCAACCTGCTGCAGCAGACCAATTGGTGGACGCCGATCCGCCCGCTGGCGTCGGAGCGCACCATCGCCATCTACACGAGCTACTGGTCGCGGCCGATCGAGAACAACAGCGCGAGCTGGGACCTCGACGAGATCCGCGCGCGCCGGCGAAGCGGGGAGCGGGACGAGGACATTCCGATCGTGCCCGAGCCGACGGAGCCAGTGGACACGGAGTCGGAGCTCCGCATCGTGATCGAGCCCGGTGACCTGCTCTGCTTCTCCGGGGCGCATCTGCACGCGAGCGTCCCGAACGTGACGGCCGAGACACGCTGCAGCGTGGAGCTCAGGACGGTCAACATCGACGACATCGCGCGCGGCCGCGGGGCTCCCGACCTGGACGGACGGGCGCCGCTCGTACCACTCGAATGGTTCCGGTCGATGGCCGACGGAAGGCCACTGCGCCGAGAGGAGGAGCCGGTATGACGGACAAGCGGCACGACTTCGTGATCGTCGGTGGCGGGTCCGCCGGATGCGCGCTCGCCGCACGGCTGTCGGAGGACCCGTCCAACAGCGTGCTGGTGCTGGAGGCGGGCCGGCCCGACTGGCTGTTCGACGTCTTCATCCACATGCCGGCGGCGCTCGCCTTCCCGATCGGAAGCCGCTTCTACGACTGGAAGTACGAGTCGGAGCCCGAGCCGTATATGGGCGGCCGCCGCGTGTACCACGCGCGCGGGAAGGTGCTGGGCGGCTCGAGCAGCATCAACGGGATGATCTTCCAGCGCGGCAACCCGATGGACTACGAGCGCTGGGCCTCCGGGGCGGGGATGGGGACCTGGGACTACGCCCACTGCCTGCCCTACTTCAAGAAGATGGAGAACGCGCTGGCGGCCGACCCGGACGATCCGTTCCGGGGTCACGACGGCCCGCTGGTGCTGGAGCGCGGGCCCGCGCAGGGCCCGCTGTTCGACGCCTTCTTCGCGGCCGTGCAGGAGGCAGGCTACCCGCTCACCGACGACGTGAACGGCTACAAGCAGGAGGGCTTCGCGAAGTTCGACCGCAACGTGCACAACGGCCGCCGCCTGTCCGCCTCGCGCGCCTACCTCCATCCGGTGATGGACCGGCCGAACCTCGACGTGGAGACGTTCGCCTTCGTCACGAGGATCCTGTTCGAGGGCGACCGCGCCGTCGGGGTGGAGTGGACCAGGCGTGGGCGCGGCACCCGGCGCGCCGACGCCGGCGAGGTGATCCTCTGCGGCGGCGCCATCAACTCGCCCCAGCTGCTCCAGATCTCCGGCGTGGGCGCCGCCGACCACCTGCGGAGCATCGGCGTGGACGTGGTGGCCGACCTGCCGGGAGTGGGCGACAACCTGCAGGACCACCTCGAGG
>Ga0081538_10000471_pt1 | contig 45205 bp, 46 predicted proteins | sample TabmetS5T2R1_FD_71022 | JGI IMG/M metagenome (GOLD analysis project Ga0081538, IMG submission 71022) | Tabebuia heterophylla rhizosphere microbial communities from the University of Puerto Rico - S5T2R1 | ecosystem: Host-associated > Plants > Roots > Rhizosphere ... | reverse complement strand
GCGGCTGCGGTCCGTGGGCGAAGCGAAGCGGAGCGCGGTTTCGGTGCCCCTCGCCGCCGAAACCGCCTCAGAGATAATGAAAAACCACGAAGATGAGCAGGCGCAGGTCGTGCCTCGTCGGGTGGAGCGACCTAAAAGGGTGTTCCGCGAGCGGAACCCGACGAGGCACGACCCCTACCCAAAGACTCAAACACGTTCTCAGATGCCGGTACGGCTCCATAGGAGCCCAGTGCCCTCCTGGTGGCGCGTATCACCAATCCTCGTCGTCGAAGAGGTCGTCGACATCTTCGATCCCTAATGATCGGGCGATCTCCATGCCGATCGCGGTGCGGATGACCTCGATCAGCCCGCTGCGCGACGCACCTCGAAACTCAAGAGGCCGCCGGTAGACAACGAGGCGCCGGCCCTCCACTGGCGGGGACGCTCCCAGCGCTCCGGCTGGGAACCCTTGCTCCTGTACACCGACCGGGGGTCTCTCAAGCAAGCGCGCGAGCGGCACCTTGCCTCTCGCGATGACCTCGTCGTCGACTGGTGGGACGGGCTCGATGACAATCTCGACGCCGGAGACGCCGTTGAGGAGTGCCGGGGGCAGCTCGGCGACTGCGTTCTCGACAAGGTCTGAGAATCGGGCGCCATGCGCGGCCCGGAACCCATCCGCTGGCCGCCGCCGCCGATCGTTATCGGCCCGGATGGCGCGCCCATGTCGGTCGTGTCGCCTGCGGGGCATCCACGGCATCGTAGGCGCCCACTCCACCGCGCGCTTCTTTCGGCGGAAGATCACAGCTTTGTCGGCGCTGGTGCTTTACCTTCTTAAGGTATGACCGATGTGATGCGCACCTGCTCGCGGACCGGCTGCCGATGGCCAGCCGCAGTGTCGCTGTCCTTCCGTTACGCTAGCCGTCAAGTCTGGCTGCTTGACCTGCACGATCCTGACCCGTCGTTCTACGATTTGTGCCCCCACCACGCTGATGTGCTCGTTGTCCCGCGAGGCTGGGACCGCGTAGACCAGCGCACGTGCGCTGAGGTGGTGCGTGAGCCTGCAGCGCAGGAGTTCGCTGAGCGTGCCGCTGGGCGCCGGCAGATGGTTGAGCGTGAACCTGCGCTCGCTGCCGCGACGTCGGCGCGGGTAAACAGGTACGAGAGCCTCGCTCGTGAGCTCCCCCGCCTCGCGGCCGAGTTCGCGAACAGCAAGGGTGAGCCAGGCTCGGGTGCTGACGCTCCCGCCCTTGCGTCCACGGCGCAACCGCCCAAGGCCGTGATTGTCCCGATCAGGGTGGCGAGGCGGCCACTTCAGTGAGATCGTGGCAAATCGCCTACACAAATTCAGATCTTTTGAGTTTATGAGCGGCAACCAAGGTTCAGCGTGGGATACTCATCGCCCGGGAGGGAGCGCGGCCACGCCCTAGGAAGAACCGCACAGATAAAAGAAGCGACCGCTGTGGGATGATTTGACCCAGGATCCCCCGGCGAGCGTCGATTCGGGAGTCGAAGAGATGGAGCACCTCGCGCGGATCGTGAAGGCGTACGACGTTCGCGGACTGGTGCCGGACGAGCTCAACGACGAGATCGCGGAGTCGTTGGGCCGTGCCGCGGCAGTCGAGTTACGAGGCTCGGCGATGATCGTCGGGCGAGACATGCGTCGTTCATCCGAGCCACTCGCCGCAGCATTCATGCGCGGTGTCCGCGCACAGGGAGTTGACACGATCGACATCGGATTGGCGTCGACTGACTTGGTTTACTACGGATCAGGCAAGCTCGGCCATCCGGGAGCGATGTGGACAGCCAGCCACAACCCGTCGCAGTACAACGGCCTCAAGCTTTGCCGGGCCGGGGCCGAAGGGGTGTCGCTTGAGAGTGGCTTGGCCGAGATTCGTGACCGTATCCTGCGCCATGACTTCCCTCTGGCGGAGGCCGAGGGCGCCTCGCACCAAGACAACTTGATCGACGACTACGCCAAGCACGTCCGTTCGTTCGTCGACCTCGGGGCGCTGCAGCCGCTGTCCATCGTCATCGATGCCGGTAACGGGATGGCCGGGCTCGTGGTTCCGCCAGTCTTTGAGGGGCTGCCAATACGGATTGACCCGCTGTACTTCGAGCTTGATGGGACATTCCCGAACCATCCGGCTGATCCGATCAATCCTGCGAACCTCGTCGATCTCCAGCGGCGTGTCGTCGGCACGCGAGCTGACTTAGGGATCGCGTTCGATGGTGATGCGGACCGGATGTTCTGCGTCGATGAGCAGGGTCGGATCGTGTCACCGTCGCTCGTGGCAGCGCTGATCTCAAAGACGCTCCTGGAGCGCTTTCCTGGCGAGACGATTCTCTACAACCTCATTTGCTCACACATCGTGCCTGAGACGATCGAGGCGACGGGGGGCCACGCGATCCGAACCCGCGTGGGCCATTCGTTCATCAAGGGTGTGATGAAGGAGACCGGCGCGATCTTTGCCGGGGAGCACTCTGGCCACTACTACTTCCGTGACAACTTCCGCGCTGACTCCGGCTTGATCGCCGCGCTCATTCTCCTGGAGGCGCTCTCCGAGGCCCGCGGCACGCTGTCCCAGCTGCTCACTCCCTACGATCGGTACGTCCAGTCTGGCGAGATCAACACCGAGGTCTCCGATCAGCGTGGCACGATGGAGCGGGTTGCGGAGGCGTTCGCCAGCGAGGGCGATGCCGACTGGGCCGATGGGCTGACCCTCAACGGCGATAGCTGGTGGTTTAACCTCCGCCCTTCGAACACCGAGCCGGTGCTCCGCTTGAACGTTGAGGCCGACGACGAGGCCACGATGGCGCATGTTCGCGATCGGGTGCTCGCCCTGCTCCAGGACTAATTGACTGAGGGACCGGACGATGCCTCTTGACCCTGAGCTTATCGAGCTGCTCGTCTGCCCCGCCTGCCACGGTGGCATCGAGTGCAAAGACCGCCGTAACCTCATCATCTGCACCAAGTGCGGACTGCACTACCCGATCCGGGACAACATCCCGATCATGCTTATCAGCGAGGCCACACGACCGCCCCAGCGTGGGCGAAAAAGCGGGTGAGACCGGTCGCGCCGCGACCGCGGGATGGGAGAGTCCGATGGACCTCGACGAGCCATATCGCTTCCCTGAGGTCGACCCGCTTGACGCGCTCGCCGATGTCGAGCGCACGGCGGCCCAGTGGCTCCAGGCCCAAACTTACGCCGGCCCGCCGCTCAACCTCTGTGGGCTCGATGCGGTGCTCATGGCGGGGATGGGCGGGTCGGGGATCACCGGGGACCTTGTCGCCGCGCTCGCGGCGGACCAGCTCGACCTGCCGGTCGTAGTGCATAAGGGATACGGGCTGCCTCATTGGGCTGGCCCGCGCACGCTCGTAGCCGCCATCTCCTACTCAGGCCGGACCGAGGAGACACTCTCCGTGGTTGCGGAGGCCGCCACCCGCCGCTGCCAGGTCCTCGCGATCTCCAGCGGCGGCGACCTCGACCAGATTGCCGCCGAGCGCGGCTTCCACCGCGTCACCGTCCCTGGCGGTGGGGCTCCCCGGCATAACCTCGGCAAGCTCGCCGTGCCCGCGCTCGTTGCCCTGAGGCTCGATGCCGGGCTCGACGAGGCGACTGCAGTCCAGCGCCAGTTGGCCACCGCTTGGGGCCGGGACGTTCCTACCGCTGCGAATCCCGCGAAGCAGCTCGCAGCCACGATCGCTTCGGGCGGTCGGGTCATGGCCTACGGGGGCACAGGGCTTCCAGCGGTAGCCGCGAGCCGCCTGAAGTGCCAGCTCAACGAGAACGCGAAGCTGCTCGTCTCCCTCGCGGTCGTTCCCGAGCTGTGCCATAACGAGATTGTCGGCTGGCAGGGTAGCTCGCTCACTGGTGAGGCTGGGATCGTCTGGCTCCGGGACCCCGCTGGGGAGCACTCGCAGGTCACACGCCGGATCACGGCGACGGGCAAGCTCGTCGCCGATCGGGTGGCGTGGACTGCCCAGCTGACCGCCCTCGGCCGCACGCCCCTCGCGCGGATCGCGTCGCTGCTGCTCATGGCTGATCTGGTGAGCGTCTACACCGCGATCGTCCTTGATCGTGACCCCACACCGATTACCTCGATCGACATCCTGAAGCGTGAGCTCGCGCAGCAACACCCGTGAGGGGGTCCGGCGGGACGCCCCAGATGGGGAAGTGGGGTCCGGAACCCCAGAGGGGCCTAGGGATACGTTGATGATGGTGGCCGAGCGGCTCCGGGAGCGCTCGCCACGGGTGCTCCTTGTCCTTGGCTCGGGCCTTGGCCCGCTCGCGGGCGAGGTCATGGAGCCGATCGCGCTGAGGTTTGACGAGGTCGGCCTGCCGACCGCGACGGTGCCAGGCCATGAGGGCCAGCTCGTGTCCGGGACGCTTGCCGGTGTGGCGGTGCTCGTCCAGCAGGGAAGGCTTCATCTCTATGAGGGCTACACCGCGAGCCAGGTCACGGCCTGCGTCCAGCTCGCCGCCGAGGCTGGTGTGACCACGCTCGTGATCACTAACGCGGCCGGTGGGCTTCGCCCAGACCTCTGCTCTGGGGACTTGCTCCTGATTACCGATCACCTCAACCTCACTGGCGCCAACCCATTGAGAGGGCAAATGGGCTTTGTTGACATGAAAGGTGCGTATGACCCTGAGTTCCGCGCCTGCGCGCACATGGCGGCGGCTGCGGTGGGGGAGCGCTTGGTTGAGGGGGTCTACGCCGGGCTTGCCGGCCCGTCCTACGAGACTCCGGCGGAGTCACGGATGCTCCGGACGCTTGGCGCGGACGCGGTCGGGATGTCAACGGTGCTTGAGGTGATCGCAGCCCGTGCGCTCGGGCTGCGCGTTTTGGGGTGCTCACTCATTACGAATGTGCACCAGCCGCATGGCCCTGAGATACGCCACGCCGAGGTGCTCACGACCGCAGCTGCGGCCGGACCGAGGCTCGCCACAATATTGTGGGAGACGTTACCTCAGCTCGCCTAGTGATGCTGAGCCAATGGCGGGCAGCGCGCGTCGCGAGGAGACGCCGCCTGATGCCGCCTGGGGTATGCGGGGGACACTCCCGCACATCTAGGACGAAGGCGTATGCTTTTCCCCCCTTCCCCTGCGGCCTTGCCGGGAGGTCGAGATGATGCGCCGCCGCGCGATGATCGCTGGGCTCGTCGCCGCGAACACATTGGTGATCATGGCTGGGCTCCTCCTGCTCTCCAGGGGGCCGCAGTCGAGTTGGGACGGGCGGCCAGTGGTGCGTGGGCAGACTGCCCCGACGATCCGGAAGACACAGGCGTCGAACGCCGCGATCTCGGTGGCGCTCAGCGAGGCTGCCTACCCGACGGGCTCGGTCCCCACAGTGGTGCTCGCACGTGACGACACCTGGATCGACGCGCTGGCGTCCAGCGGCTTGCAGGGCGCGATCGGTGCCCCATTGCTGGTCACTCCCTCGCAAGAGCTCGCGCCGGAGGTACGGAGCGAGCTGAGGCGCCTCGGCGCGCGCACCGTCTATCTCATGGGTGGGCCATCAGGGCTGTCGCCGACGGTCGAGCAGGCGCTCGCCGGGTCCGGATACCAGGTTGAGCGTATTCCCGGCGACAACGCGGTCGCCAACGCGGTCGCGCTCGCGGGCCGGTTCCTGCCACAGGCGAAGACCGCGTTGCTCGTCCGGGGGACCACTGGCTCCACCGATGAGAGCCGTGGCCTCGTCGATGTCTTGGCCGGAGGCGCCTGGGCAGCCTCCGAGCGCATGCCAGTGTTGCTCACTGATCCCTTCCAGCTCTCGATAGAGACCCGGACATACCTGCAGCGGTCCCAGGTGCAGAAGGTCATCCTCGTCGGCGGCAGGATCGCGCTTGGCGGCTCGGTGACCGCCGAGCTTGAGCGGTTGGGCGCCAAGGTCCAGCGCGTTGCAGGGCCCAGCCGCTTTGACACGGCCGCGAAGATCGCGGCCCTACGCGCCACCGACCCGAAGGATCCGAGCGTCCTGCTCATCGATGGGAGTAGCGAACGGCTGTGGGTCGCCGCGTTCGCCGCCGCGCTCTACTCGATGCGCGCAGCCGCGCCGGTTCTCCTCACTGACCACGATGCCCTCCCGCCTGCGACCGATGTGGTGCTCCAGCAGTTCCCCTCAAGGCCAGTATGCGGACCTGGAGTGAGCGAGCTCGCATGCGCGGCGGCGAAGACGGAGGCCGAGAAGGCCTTAAACAGCCGCCTGCGGTTACCGGGGTGATCGGCGGCGGGTAGCCTCCCTATGCGGATCCTCCGCCGGTCGGGGCGGGGGATCCGCAGTCGTATGCGCTAGCCTCACCTGGAAACTGCTGGAGCCAGGAGCCTTGATGTCCAACCTGCCCATGCACGATGTCGCCGATTTGGGGCTTGCCAGCCAGGGCATGAGCCGGATCGAGTGGGCGGACCGCGCGATGCCGGTCCTCGCCCGGATCCGCGAGCGTTTCGCCGCGCAGCGCCCGCTGGATGGCCTGGTGATCGCCGGATGCCTGCATGTCACGTCAGAGACGGCGAACCTCGCCCGCACGCTGGTGGCTGGTGGCGCTCAGGTCACGTTGACGGCCAGCAACCCGCTGTCGACTCAAGATGACACTGCTGCAGCGCTGGTCGGGACATATGGCATCTCGACCTACGCGGTTCGCGGTGAGGCCCACGATACGTACTACGCCCACATCGACGCCGCACTCGACACCTTGCCCACCATCACGATGGATGACGGCTGCGACCTGGTGAACCGGCTCATCACGCAGCGCCCCGATCAAGCGCTGCAGGTAATCGGCGGGACTGAGGAGACGACCACAGGCGTGATCCGGCTCCGCGCGATGGAGAAAGCTGGCGCGTTGCGGTACCCGATCGTCGCGGTCAACGACACCCCAACGAAGCATCTGTTTGACAACCGCTTCGGGACCGGTCAGTCGACCCTTGATGGGATCATCCGTGCGACCAATATCCTGATCGCCGGAAAGACCGTGGTCGTAGGCGGCTATGGCTACTGCGGCCGGGGCGTCGCGGCGCGGGCGAAGGGGCACGGGGCCGATGTCATCGTCACGGAAGTTGACCCGATCCGAGCCCTCGAGGCCGCGATGGAGGGTTACCGGGTCATGCCGATGCATGAGGCCGCGCCGCTCGGCGACCTGTTCATTACGCTGACCGGCAACACATCCGTGCTCCGAAAAGCGCATTTCGAGCGTATGCGCGACGGTGCGATCCTTGCGAACTCCGGGCACTTCGATGTTGAGATCGACATCCCTGCGCTGGCGAAGATGTCCACCGCGCGGCGCGTCGTGCGCCCGAACGTCGAAGAGTTCGAACTCGCGGACGGGCGGCGGCTCGTCCTGCTCGCTGATGGCCGCCTCGTCAACCTCAGCGCTGCCGAAGGCCACCCGGCTGCCGTGATGGACATGAGCTTCGCTGGCCAGTGCCTCGCTGTCGAGTGGATCGCTCAGCACGCGGGGACACTCGAGCGTCGCGTCTACGACGTCCCGGTCGAGTTGGACGCCGAGGTCGCGCGCCTCAAGCTGGCAAGCATGGGCAGGGAGATCGACGTCCTGACGCCCGAGCAGGAGCACTACCTCAGCTCGTATGAGATGGGGACGTAGCCAGATGGCGGCCGGCCTGGCATGAGGCTTGAGGACCTCGAGGCGGTACTCCGGTCCCGCCTGATCAATCCACCCGCAGGATCGTACTCGGCGACGTTGCTTGCGGATCGCGAGCGCGCTCAGCGCAAGATCATGGAGGAGGCATTCGAGTTTTGCCTCGAGCTCGGCCGCTCGCGCATCGACCCACAGCGCACCGCGGAGGAGGCCGCTGACCTGCTCTTCCACGTGCTTGCCGGCCTCGTTGGCGCTGGTGTTGGGCTCGATCAGGTGATGGCGGAGCTAGGGGCACGCAGGCCGGGTGAGGGCTCGACGCGGAGGCCCAGGTGAGCGCTCTTCGCTCGGAGCGGCCAGCTCGCGTGGGTGTGCCCTCGAAGGGCCGCCTGCGCGACGGGGCGCTCGCACTGCTCCATGCTGCCGGCTATCCCGCTGAGCAGCTCGGGGGCGCAGGGTCAATCGCCGCGGTCGGCGCTTTGGAGTTCATCGAGATGCGCCCCCGTGATGCCGCCGCCGCGCTCGCCGCCTCGCAGCTCGACGCGGCGTTCCTCGCGACGGATATCGTCGCCGAGGCTGAGTTGGATGAGCTGCCAGCGCTGCCGCTTGGGTACTGCCGCTCGGATCTTGTGCTCGCCTCCCGTGATGACGATGGCCGCGATGGTGCGGCGGATCTCGATGGCGCGGTGGTCGTGACGCACCTGCCAATGGTGACCCAGCGGTTCTTCGCCGAGAAAGGCATTGAGGTCACCATCGTGGCCATGGGCGGGTCGCTAGAGGGTACGTGCGCCGCCGGGCTAGCCGACGCGATCGTTGACCTTCGCGAGACTGGTACCAGCCTCATGATGAACCGGCTACGGGTGCTGGAGGTCCTGCGGCACTGTGAGGCGCTGCTCGTGCACCGTCGCGATTTGCCCGCGCTGAGAGATCTCGAGTTGCGGGTCGCTGCGGTCGTCTCTGCTCGTCGCCACCGGTACGTCATGCTCCATATCCCCCCCCAGCGGCTTGATGCGCTCCGGGCGATTTTCCCGGGCCTTGCCGCTCCGACGGTTCTGCCGCTGGCCGGCCGCGACGACTTGGTTGCGGTCCATTTTGTCGTGAGTAATGGTCAGCTCTGGACCCGCCTCGGCGATCTGCGCGCGCTCGGCGCGACCGGCATCGTCGCGCTGGAGCCCCAAGCGCTGCTCCCTTGAGTGAGGGCAGGCTTGAAGCGCTAGGGAGAGTCGAAAGCCTTCCCTCGTTGGTGAAACGCAAGTACTGTGAATCCGGCGGTAACCGGTGGCGGCGGTTCCCCGGTAATGCGCTTCGTATCCGGCTCGGTGAGGTGGCGAGCAGCTGGGGTCATCGCTACGAGATCCGTGAGTCCCTGAGTGGAGAGAAAAAGTTGAAACTGCACACTCCGCCGCCACCGGATCTCGAATGTCGTGGATAGATCGGTGAGGACCTGAGTTTCTTTTTCTTCTCGAATGCCCAGGCCTCGCAAGTCGTGCCGCTGCCTGAGCTCTACGAGATGGTCAGGCGCCGGAATAACGACGATGAGCAAGCCGTTTTCCGCGATCAGGCGTGTGAACTCTTGAACATTTCTAGGAGCGAACACATCGAGGATTAATGCGGCCGAGCCCGGCTCAAGTGGGATTGTAGAGCGTATATCGCTCACAATAAAGTTGAGGGCGTGGTGCTGTCCTGACGCCAACCTCGCCGCTGCCTTGGCGACATCCACGCCAAAATAGCAGGGCTGGTAGCTACGAAAGGCCTGGGAAAGCGCACCGGCGAGCTGGCTGAGGTAGTAGCCCTCTCCGCACCCGCTGTCCAGGATGTACGTTGATCTGTCTCTCGTACTCCTATGGCTGGCAAGGTGAGCGATCGCGGCATGATTGATGGCATTCACAAGCGGAAGGAAATGCCCTGCCTCCAGGAATCGTCGGCGTGCCTCCAGCATCTCGCGTGTGTCACCAGTGGGCTGCCGGAGATTTCCTCTACGCAAGAGGAGATTGAGATACCCCTGGCGCGCGATGTCGAACGTGTGCCCGCCAGAGCAGATCATGCTTCTTGCTAAGAGGCTCATCTGGCGTTGGCAGGCAGGGCAGCGGAGAAACTGCACACAACATGGTTGCATGAGCGGGAGTCTATTGATCCGGTTATCGTGATGGCGGGCTGCTCAGGCGCTGCCATAGGGCGCGCAGAGACTCCGCATCCCTTCCCGGCCTCCCCCAGAGTTGCCCGCTTTGGCCATCTGCAACCCCCCTCTCAGGGCTTCAGGACGATCTTCCCGAACAGCTCGCCCTTCTCCATCTGGCGGTAAGCGGCGTGGGCCTCGGCGAGCGGGTATGCCGCATTGATGATGGGCCGGAGTCCAGTGTCACAGAGCATACGGATAAGTTGGACGAGTTCGCCCCGGGTACCCATCATCGAGCCGGCGATACGGAGCTGGTGATAGAACACGCGCCGAAGATCGGCCGGAGGGTTGGCCCCTGAGGTCGCGCCTGCGCATACGATCACGCCGCCCGGCTGGACGCTGCGAAGCGAGTGGCGCCACGTTGCCTCGCCCACGGTTTCGAGCACGCAGTCGACTCGCTCGGGCAAGCGCGCGCCCGGCTCGAACGCCTCATGAGCGCCTAGGTCAATGGCGCGCTCGCGCTTCTTGAGGGACCGGCTCGTCACATACACCCGCAGGCCAGCGGCCCGCGCGAGCATGATCCCCGCAGTCGATACCCCCCCACCCGCCCCCTGGATAAGCACCCGCTGGCCTGGGCGGAGGTCTCCTTGGATGAAGAGCATCCGGTAGGCCGTGAGCCATGCGGTCGGCAGGCACGCCGCCTCGGTGAAAGACAATTCGGGGGGTTTTTCAATGAGGTTGGCCGCAGGCGCTGCGAGCAGCTCGGCGTGCGTACCTGGGAACCGCTCCGAAAACAGTGAAACCGGCGTATCCGGTGTGTCCGGGCTGGCGCCATCGCCCGCGATCACTGCGTGGACGATGACCTCCAGCCCCTCTGCGGTGACCCCAGCCGCATCGCAGCCGAGGATCATGGGGAGCTGGTCCGATCTCAACCCGACACCCCGCAGGGACCAGAGATCGTGATGATTAAGGCTGGCGGCCTTGACCTGGATAACCTCCCAGCCCGCTCGGGGCGGGGCAGCATCCGGGCACTCGGCGATCCGGAGTCCGGACAGTGGATCCTCTAGGCAGAGACTGACGGCGGTGACGGCGAGCATACCGGGAGCCTAACGCCTGCCCGGCGGACCGATGCGGGCTAAGGAGCTGGCCTGCCGCCGGCCCCGATGTCGGTGGCCCCCGCTGACCTCCGACATCGGGGCGTCGGCCCCGCCTGGCGGCCCCTGTAGAAGGGCGGACGTGCCCCCGCCACCCTTCCTGGTGATCAGACTGTCGCTTTCGCGAGTTCGATCACCGCGATGAGCGTCACGAGCAAACCCGGCACGAGCATCGTCCGCAGGACCTGCGGCACCCCCTCGCGATGCATCGTTCCGCCCCCTAGCTGCCAGGTGTTCATGTCACTCATCTTGATCAGCGCGCGGGCGGGCCGAATGGTTGCGGGCCGATGGAAAAAATTTATGACGTGCGGTGACGCCGTTGCCTGCGCCCGAGCCAGGTGACTTGTGCGGGTTGCATCTCGCTGTCGCTCGCGCTTGGGCAGGGCAGGCTCATTTCAAAGCGCTTGCGTAGGGCGGTCGGTGTTGCTGTGCAGCTCTGTGCGTATCTACCGCAGATTGCGCATCCGTTGATCAAAGCTGGGGAATGCGTCGCCGGAGGCGACAGGCTTGCCCTACCGTCACAGAACGTGGGCTTGCTTATTGATCTCCTGGTGCCGCCCCGCTGTCCGGGATGTGATGACCCGCTCACGGTGGCTCGGACGCTGTTCTGCCGGCGCTGCCAGGCCGAGGTCAGGCGTCTCGAACTGGCCGACCTGGGCCTGGCTCGGATGGCGGAGGGTGTCTTGGCGGTGGGCCTCTACCGGTACGCCGGGCCGGTAGCGGCTGCCGTGCGGGCGATCAAGGCCGGCGGCCGGCATGCGGCGGCTCACGACCTCGGCGAGTTCATGCGCGTGAGGCTCAGGCTGCCAGCTGGCGTGCCCGCGACCTGGGTGCCATCAAGCAGACGTCGGCTGAGGGAGCGTGGCTTTGACCTACCCCAGCTGCTCGCCGGCCCGGAGGCGCTCGGCATGCTCAGCCGAATCGTGGACCGACCCGACCAGACAACGCTCGACCCCGTGTCCCGCCGCCAGAGCCCATGGGGGTCTTTCGCGCCGCTCGGGCGCGCACCGCCCGCCGTCGTCCTGGTCGATGACGTGCGGACCACTGGCGCGACGGCTGCAGCCGCCGCGATGACGCTCCGCAGCGCAGGTGCCCGCCGTGTGCTTGTGGCGACCCTCGCGGTCGCTGGGCAGCGCCTGTGAGCGAACTGCGGCAGGACTCTGATCAGTCGATGCGGTAGGGGATGCTCGTCGTCACGACGCCCGGCTCGAAGAGCAAGGTGCCCTTGATGAGCAGGGCGGTCTGGTTGTGGAGCGGCCGGTGCCACCAATGCTTGAGGACGAACTCGGGCAGGACGCATGTCACGATGGTGTGCCGCTCGTCGGGTTCGAAGCTGCGGACGTACTCGCGGATCGTGTCAGTGATCGAGCGGAATGGGCTGTCAACAATCTCGAGAGGGACGTCAACCTGGAAGTCCTCCCACTCGCTGAGGATTCTGGTGGAATGGTCGTGCTCCAGGTTGATTGACAGCGCCCGGACCGAGGTGGCCTGCAGACCTCGGGCGTAGGCGAGTCCCCGGAAAGTCCCCTTGTGCACGCCGGAAACGAGGACGACGACGTGGTGCTCGACTGGCTCGATGACCTCGTAGGAGCCGGGCTCGCTATCGCTGGCGATCACATTCGCCACGATGAGGTTGCCCTCGCCGACGAGCCGCGCCTTCATGCGCTGCGCACGGCGGTGGGATCTCAGCACGTCAAGCCACGACTGGGAGCGGGTCTCGGGCACGATGGCAGTGGTAAAGCTAGTGGGATAGCGCTCAGCGTAGGCGCGCGCATGGCTCGCGAGGGCAGTGACCACGTCGCGGCCCTGCTCCGGCTTGAGTATCTCCAGCGGGATGTCGTGCGTGAGTTGCCTCCAGCGCTCGGTGAGTGGCTGGGCATCGGGGGCGGCGATGCCGTCAAGCGAGACGGGGCCCATCCGCTGGGCGTATGACAGAGCAAGCGCGGTAGCTGCATCGATCCGGTCATCTACGATGAGCACCCGGTTGGGGCGTGGAGCCTCGGGCTCCGCGATGTCGGTCCGCAGGTTAAGGCTGACGTACTGATAGTGCCGGTTGATCTGATCCATGAGCAGCACGACCAAGGGGATCACCGTAATCACGATCCACGCGCCGTGGGTGAATTTGGTTACGGAGACCACAATGAGCACGATCCCAGTGGTGATCGCGCCGATGCCATTGACGATTGCGGACCGCTGCCAGCCACGCTCCCTTGTGCGTAACCAGTGCCGCACCATGCCGCTCTGCGAGAGGGTGAACGAGGTGAACACGCCAACCACATAGAGCTGGATCAGCCGGCTCACGTTGGCCTGGAACGCGACCAGGAGCAGGATTGCCAATGTCGTGAGGACAAGGATGCCATTGGAGAACACCAACCGGTCGCCACGCGCAAGGAATTGGCGGGGAAGGAACCGGTCTGCGGCCAGGAAGGAGGAGAGGCGAGGAAAATCGGCGTATGCGGTGTTGGCAGCAAGAACGAGGATAGCAGCTGTCATCACCTGAACAAGATAAAATCCGGCGCTTGACGCGCCGAATACCGCAGCCGCAATCTGCGAGTTCACCGTTCTGGGCATCCCCTCGAACGCCACGACACCTTTAATATGTGTCGCAAGGAAGCTAATTCCCAGGAACATCGAGATCGCGATAAGCCCCATAATCCCCAGGGTCACGGCGGCGTTTCGGCTCTGCGGGTAGCGGAAGGCGGTTACGCCATCAGCGATCGCCTCGACACCAGTCAGCGCAGTCGATCCAGATGAGAACGCCCGGAGGATGAGAAAGAGCGTAAGGGCCTGCTCAGCTGGGGGGAGGGGCAGCTGAAATGGCACGGCGGGGCACTCGGCTGCGCACCGGACCAGGCCGGTGAGGATGAGTGCGAACATCGTCGCCACGAACGCGTAGGTGGGCACGGCGAAAAGCACGCCGGACTCCTTCACCCCGCGCAGGTTCGCGAACATGATGAGCAGGACGAACCCGATCGCCATGATGACGCGGTAAGGCTGCAGGGGTGGCGCTGCGGAGGTAATGGCCGCGACCCCAGCAGCGATCGACACGGAGACCGTCAGCGTGTAGTCGATCAGCAGGGCACCCGCTGCGGTGAGGCCAGCAACCTTGCCAAGGTTCTCGGTCGCGACGCGGTACGCGCCGCCGCCCTGTGGATAGGCCCGCACCGTCTGGCGGTAACTCACGATCACGACCGCGAGGAGGGTCGCGACCCCCAACGAGAGCACGGGGACCAGCTGGAATGCCGCTGCGCCGACGAGCGCGAGGACGATCATCATCTCTTCGGTCGCGTACGCGACCGAAGACAGCGGGTCAGAGGAGAAGACCGGCAGCGCCATCCACTTCGGCAAGAGCTGGTGCTTCAGCTCCCTGGTGGCGCGAGGACGGCCGATTAGGGCGCGCTTGACGCTCCCCACGACGGTCTCGGCCACGATGTCCCCTTGAAGGTTGGTGCTAGGCACGCCGCCGGTATCGTAGGTCGCCATTACACAGCCCGCCGTACCATGGCAGGGGAGGAAACCGCCTTGCACGTGATCATCGCTGGCTGCGGCAGGGTCGGGTCTCAGCTGGCCGCAGCCTTGGACACCGACGGCCATAGCGTCGTGATCATCGACAAGGACAGTCTTGCATTTCGCAACCTTGACAGGGACTTTCGTGGAAAAACCTTAGAGGGCTTTGCCTTTGATCGGCAGACGCTTGAGGACGCGGGCATCAAACGGGCACAGGCGTTTGTCGCGGTGACGAGCGGCGACAACTCGAATGTGGTCTCCGCTCGCACTGCCAAGGAGCGCTACGGCGTCGGCCACGTCGTCGCCCGCATCTTCGACCCGATCCGCGCGGCGATCTACGAGCGGCATGGAATCACGACGATCGCCTCAACCCGGTGGACGACCGAGGCGATCCTCCGCGAGGTGCTCCCTCAAGGCGAATGCGTCCAAGGCACGCTGGGGCCAGGCGAGGGCGACGTCGTGCTGCTCGACATCGAGGTCCCTGCGCTCACGCATCCGCTGGAGGCCGCCTCACTGAACCGCCCGGGTGAGGCTGTCCTCGCTGCGGTGACGCACGGGGGGCAGACGCGGGTGCCTGGCTCTGGGGCACTGCTCCGGCCCGGCGACCGCCTTCACCTTGCGGTGCAGCGGCGCGCGCTCGACAAGATCCGCGCGCACGTGCAGTCGCTCGGAAAGGAGATCACATGAGGGTCGTCGTTGCCGGTGGAGGCAAGGTCGGACGCTATCTCTGCGCCGATCTCGCGGCGCGCGGGCATAACGTGGCACTCATCGAGATCGCTGACGCCGCGGCGGCGAAGGCGGCTGTCGAGGTGCCGGGGGTGACGCTCATTTTGGGGGACGCCTGCGCGCCGCCTGTCCTTGAGCGCGCCGGTGTCCGGGAGGCTGACGTCGTCGTGGCCGCGACAGGCGACGATGAGGACAACCTCGTTGTCAGCTTGCTCGCCAAGCAGGAGTTCGCGGTCCCGCGGGTCGTCGCGCGGGTGAACTACCCCATGAACGAGTGGCTCTTTGACGACCAGTGGGGCGTCGACGTGGCGGTCAGCCCACCTCACCTGCTGACCGCGCTTGTTGAAGAGGAGATCAGCACCGGCGACCTCGTGTCGCTCCTGCGGCTTCAGCACGGCCAAGTCGAGCTGGTTGAGGTGCGCCTCGACGGTCGCTCACCGGCGATCGGCCGCCGCGTCAACCAGCTCGACCTGCCGAGCGACGTGACCCTCGTCGCGGTGGTGCGCGAGGACCGTGTTACTCCTTGCCGAGGGACGACACCCTTGACCGCCGGTGACGAGGTCCTCGCCCTCTGCCCGACCGGCCGCCAGGGCGAGCTCCGTGCTCGGCTCGTCGGCACTTAGGGCAGAGGGGTCTTTGCCAGTGAGGTTACGCATAGGGCTCGACGACCAAGGACCAGTCCGGGTTGCGCATTCTTAAGGTCCCATCGGCGACCGCGACCGTGCCAGTGAGCTTAAGCCCCCCGCCAAGCTCGATCCCGGTCAGCGCGCTCCGCCCTGTCCACGTGGCGGTCAGCCGTCCGGTGCCATCCTCGATCGTGATGTCGATGTAGCGGCCGGGGACAAGCCTGATCTTGTGGATGACCCCCACACATGTGCCCTGGTAACGGGGGCGTAGCTCGGCGATCAGGGTGGCGTCAGGGAACTGGGCTTGCCAGCGCCTGAGGTCTTCGTTGCGGTTGCGCGCCGCGGAGTTTGGCACCCCAGACAGCCTACGGGTACGACAAAGGCCTTGCGCCCGGCGCGAACACGCTGCACGATGCGGAGCAGGAGGCGCCCCATGCGCAATCGCCGAAGCTCACATGAGTCGTGCGCGGCGCCGCCTGAGCGAAGATAGGCCCCGGACCGAGCGGTCGGGGGCCTTCCCTGTATCTGGCGAGGTGATCGGTGGACGTCATCGTCAAAGCAAAGAACTGTGAGGTTCCCGTCAGGCTGAAACAGGACGCCGTCTCGAAGGTCACGCACGCGACCCGGTTCTTCGACCGGGTGCGCGGGATTGAGATGGTGTTCAGCGAGGAGCACAACCCCCGTATCGCCGAACCTGCCCGCGTCGAGGTCACCGCCCGCACGAAGCGGCATCTCATCCGTGCGCTCGGCTCCGCTGGCGATCACCGTGGCGCCGTCGATATTGCCGTGGAGCGCCTCGAGCGCCAGCTTGTCCGCTACAAGGCCCGCCTTATTGACCGCAGCCGGAAGCGCCGCCGCCAGGCTGCACACCTCACACCCGCTGATCTTGCGGTGAACGCCCCGCCGGGGCAACGCGAGGATGGGTGGCCTAAACCCAGGATTGTCGAGGCCAAACGGTTCGAGCTCGTCCCGATGCTCCCTGATGACGCGGCCGTCCATCTTGAGCTGCTCGGCCATGACTTCTTCGTGTTCACAAACGCCGAGACGGGTCAGTGCAACGTCATCTACCGGCGTCGGGAAGGTGGCCTGGGACTGATCGAAGCTGCAAGCTAAGCTCCCAACAAGGGTGTCCGGAGACACATCCCCGACGGACAGTCGGTCCGGCTCTCGGCTAGTCTGGAGAAGACCGGGCCGACTGAGTGAAGGCGGAGAGAGCGGCGATGGCTGAGCAGCGTCCGGACACGATCCGCGTCATCGTGGCGGACGACCATGCGCTGTTTCGGCGGGGCCTGGAGATGGTGCTTGAGTCCGAGCCTGACATCGAGGTGGTGGCGGAGGCGAACGACGGCAACGAAGTGGTCGCGCTCGCCGAGCAGCACATGCCTGACCTCGTCCTGATGGATGTCCGGATGCCCGGTCGCAGCGGCATCGAGGCCACCCAGGCGATCAAGGATGCGGTGCCACATACGAAGATCCTCATGCTCACGATCAGCGACGAGGAAGAGGACTTGTATGACGCGATCAAGGCGGGCGCCAACGGCTACCTCCTCAAAGAGATCTCGATCGAGGAGGTCGCGGGCGCGATCCGCAGCGTGCACATGGGTCAGTCGCTCATCTCCCCGTCGATGGCGTCGAAGCTCCTCAACGAGTTCGCCGCCATGGCGCGTAAAGACGAGGAGAAGCAGCAGATGCCCGCTCCGCGTCTCACAGACCGCGAGATGGAGGTCCTCACCCTCGTCGCGCAGGGACTGAACAACCGTGACATCGCAAAGCAGCTCTACATCTCTGAGAACACGGTCAAGAACCACGTCCGCAACATCCTGGAGAAGCTCCACCTCCATTCCCGCATGGAGGCCGTGGTCTACGCCGTGCGCGAGAAGCTGCTCGAGATCAAGTAGGCCAGGCGCTGGCCGCATGGTGGGCGGCCCGGCGCTCGCGGAGTCGGTGCTGACCGCGCTTTAGCCAGTGCAGGTAGCGGCCAAGCAACCCTTACACTAGGCGGCCACAGCCTTTTCGCCAGTAAGGACGGCATCGTGGTGCTCCAAAAACTTCTTCGCCTGGGTGAGGGTAGGCATCTCAAGGAGCTGTACGGGATTGTCGCGCGGGTCAATGAGCTTGAGCCGACGGTGATCGATCTGACCGACAGCCAGTTGCGGGCACGCACGGATGAGTTTCGGCAGCGTCTCGCAGACGGCGAGACGCTGGACGATCTGCTGCCGGAGGCGTTCGCGACTGTTCGTGAGGCCGCGAAGCGGGCGCTCGACCAGCGGCCGTTCGACGTGCAGGTGCTAGGTGGAATCGCGCTGCACCAGGGCGACATCGCGGAGATGAAGACCGGTGAGGGCAAGACGCTCACCTCGACGATGCCCGTCTACCTCAACGCGCTTGAGGGGAAGGGCGTGCACGTGGTGACGGTCAACCCGTACCTTGCCTCGCGCGACAAGGAGTGGATGGGCCGGGTCCACGAGGGTGTGCTCGGTCTATCGGTCGGGCTTGTCTATGCGCAGCAGCCGACGCATGAGAAGCGGCAGGCGTACCTGTGTGACATCACGTATGGGACGAACAACGAGTTCGGCTTCGACTTCCTGCGTGATCACATGGTCCTGACGCCTGAGGACAAGGTGCAGCAGCGCGGCCACCACTACGCGATCATCGATGAGGTCGACTCGATCCTGATCGACGAGGCGCGGACCCCGCTCATCATCTCCGGCCCCGCTGACCAGGCGACCGAGTGGTACGCGGTGTTCGCTCAGCGGATCGTCCCTCGGCTCGCGAAGGGCGACCATTATGAGGTCGATGAGGCCAAGCGCACCGTCGCGGTCACGGAGGAGGGCGTCACCCGCGTCGAGGAGCTTCTCGGCGTTGAGAACCTCTACGAGAGCGTTAACACGCCGTTGATTCACCACCTGCAGAACGCGATCCGCGCGCAGGAGCTCTACCGGCGTGACCAGGAGTACATGGTCTCTGACGGCGAAGTGCTGATCGTTGATGAGTTCACCGGCCGCACGCTGCCGGGCCGCCGGTACTCCGAGGGGCTCCACCAAGCCATCGAGGCTAAAGAGGGCGTCAAGATCAAGGAGGAGAACCAGACCCTCGCCACGATCACGCTGCAGAACTATTTCCGTACGTACGCCAAGCTCGCGGGGATGACCGGCACAGCCAAGACTGAGGAGGCCGAGTTCGCGCATATCTACAACATCGGCGTGGTGGCCGTGCCGACCAACGAGGCCGTCATTCGCCTCGATCATGCAGATCAGATCTTCAAGAGCGAGAGGGCGAAGCTTGAGGCGGTCGCGGCCGACATCGACGAGCGTTACAAGAACGGTCAACCCGTCCTTGTCGGCACCATCTCGATCGAGAAGTCTGAGCGCCTGTCCACGATGCTCGACCGTCGCGGCATTCCGCACGAGGTGCTCAACGCGAAGAACCACTTCAGGGAAGCCGCGATCATCGCGCAGGCTGGGCGTATTGGCGCGGTTACGGTCGCAACGAACATGGCTGGCCGTGGCGTCGACATCATGCTCGGTGGTAATCCCGAGGCGATGGCAGACGCACGGGCGCGGGCGGAGGCGGAGCTTGGGGACGGCCAGCTTGACCAAGAGGCGTACGCGCGCGTGTACCCCAAGGCGCTCGCGGAGTGCAAGGCCGCGTGCAAGGCCGAGGGCGATAAGGTCCGCGAGCTTGGCGGGCTCTACGTGCTCGGCACCGAGCGCCATGAGTCCCGCCGCATCGACAACCAGCTGCGTGGCCGATCTGGCCGTCAGGGCGATCCTGGGGAGTCACGGTTCTACCTCTCGCTCGAGGACGACCTCATGCGGCTGTTCAATGCGACCGCGGTTGAATCGATCATGACCCGCCTGAAGCTCCCTGAGGACATCCCGATCGAGCACAAGATGGTCACCCGCGCGGTCGCTCGCGCGCAGGCCCAGGTTGAGTCCCGTAACTTCGAGCTCCGTAAGAACGTCCTGAAGTACGACGACGTGATGAACGCGCAACGTAAAGTGATCTACGCCGAGCGTAACGTCGTCCTTGAGGGGACCGATGACCAAGTCGAGGAGTTCGCTCTTAATTTCATCGACGATTCGGTCCGTGACCTCGTCGCCACATATGCGCCCGCCGGGGTCTTCCCCGAGGAGTGGAATCTGGACGAGCTATGGACCGCGCTTGAGCAGATCTACCCTGTGCAGGTCGACCGATCCTCGATTGACCTCGAGTCGATGTCCCACGAGCAGCTCGCCGATCTGCTCGTCGACGACGCGCTTGCGCGGTATGAGGAGCGCGAGGCCGAGCTGTCGCCAGAGATTCTCCGGCAGGTCGAACGGCGCGTAATCCTCTCGGTGGTTGATCGAATCTGGCGCGAGCACCTCTACGAGATGGACCATCTCCGCGACGGCATCGGGCTGCGCGCCGTCGGCCAACGTGACCCGCTCGTTGAGTACCAGCGCGAAACCTACGAGGCGTTCCAGGCGATCCGCGCGCAGATCAAGCGGGAGGCTGCCGGCTACTTCTTTAACCTGCCCGTCCAGCGCGAGGCCGCTCCGGCGGCGACCAGCCGTGGCAGCGGGGTCAAGGTCTCCCGCCCCGCCCTGCGCAACGGGCCACGCCCCAAGCCCACGCAGCTGTCGTACACCTCATCGGCCACGGATGAGGCTGCGAATGGAGGGAGCGCGTCCTACACGGTCAACGCCGGCCCGGCCGCTTCCGCTAGCTCAGCCCGCCAGTCTGCAGAGCAGGCCACAAAGGCGCGCGGCACAGTCATCAAAGAGGACAAGATCGGCCGGAACGACCCCTGCCCATGTGGTTCGGGCCTGAAATACAAGCGCTGCCACGGAGGGTAGGGGACCGACCGTATGCATTGTTGTCGGGGTTTGCTGCCCACCTCCGGGCGGCAAACCCTTACTGATCGACCCCCAGCCCCTGAGCAGAAGCTGATACGCCTACATTTGGGGCCTTGCTCTTTGAGGTAGGCAGTCAGCCGCAGGCGCGGCGGGCGAAGGGATAGGGGTTGACGTTGGCCCGACCGCCTGGGCGAACCTCGAGATGGAGATGGGGGATGCCACGCGCGTTGCCTGTATCGCCAACAAAGGCGATGTGCTGGCCGACGGTCGTCCGTACTCCTGGCCTGACTCCACGGACGTATCCGCGCAGGTGGGCGTAGTAGTACTGGTTGCCGCTGTCGCCCTGCAGGTAGAGGGTGATGCCGCCGAGGCCGTTTGTGCTTGTCCGTGTGACCGTGCCAGCCTCGTACGCATAGATCGGTGTGCCGCGCGGGGCGAGGATGTCGACACCCTTATGCGCCCGTCCGCCGGAGCGTGGTGCTCCCCACGTATTGCTGTAGTGCCGCGGCGAGCCAACTGGGCAAGCGATCGAGCCGATCACCCGCCCAGGGGCAACGGGGGCGGCACCGGCGCCACCAAGCGCCCCACCCCCACCGCGCGACCGGCCCGGGCGCGCTGATGCGGCCTGCTCACCCGCGATTCGGGCCTTTATCTGGTCCTCGGCCTGTTGCGCTCTGGTGAGTTCAGCCGTGACTCGCTGCCGCAGCGTGTTGAGTTCCGCCTCCTGTGCCCGCAGTGTCTGCACTGTCTGCGCGACCTGGGCAGCGGTTGCCTGCATACGGGTCCGCGCCGAGGACGCGGCCTCGATCCTCGCTTTGCTGCGCTTCGCGAGCAGGCTGACAAGCTGAGCGCGCTCAAGCGCCTCTTGGGGCGAACCTGAGGAGAGCAGCATCAGCGCGGGATCGACGCTGCTATGCCGGTACTGATCCAAGATCTGTTCGGAGAGTGCGTTGAGCGCCGCGTTGGCCACCTCCTCCTGCTGGGTCTCCGCCTGCTTGAGCGACCTCAGCTGCGTCTCTGCGGCCGAGGCCTTGGCGTGAACGGCCTCTACGCGCTGGAGCAAGCCATCGAGCCTCGCCTGCACCGCTTCGCGGTTCGAGCGCGCGCGGTCCAGCCGTGGATCGGCAGACCAGGCTTGGCTGCTGCCAAACCAGGCGAAACTGAGCATCGCGACGAGGAGACCCAGATGGCGAAGGAAAGGTTGGGGTCGTCGCGGGCGGGCATCCGCGCGCATTGGCGTGACCGTAGCGAACTCGACCTAACGAGGGCAAATACGTGCGTTGTGATGCCACTCCTCGGCCCATGCAGTGTGGTCCGACTCGTCGATCTCATAGGCGATAGGGGGCTGTGGGAGACGCCCATCCTCGGGGCGTGCCGCCTCCTCCACCCGCCATCCCGCGACGGTCTGCACGAGACGCAGGCACAAGGCGCCGACGCGCGGACCTCGCTGGACGATGACGATCGCCTCGTAGACGCCGGAATCGGAAACGCTGAGGTCGGAGACATCGTGGATGCTGAGGATCCGCCCGGGTGGGCCAGAGCGCACCCAGACGGGCGCTAGGCGCACGGCCAGCCGGGGATCCATGAGCGGCTCGAGATGGCTGCGCGGGCGCTGACCGGCCTCAACCTCTAAGAACAGGATGGCGAACCAGTGGGATAGGCAGCCCGGGCCAACCGGCCTCCGCCGGGAACGCTGTCTTTCTCCAGGGTGGCCCGGTGGCCGGCGACCGGCTGAGCCGACCGGTGCCGTCGTCACGCGTTGGCGGGTGTCAAGCGGAGTCATCGGGCACCACCCTGGGGCGCCTCGGTCGGCTGCGCGCCAGCATCGAGACGGATTCCTGGGTGAGGCGCACCGAGGACAGTCGGTGACGGCTGGTCGCTCACCCAGACCTCTTGCGACCGAGGTTGGCGCTCTACGGGGTTGATCCCGGTGACCTCGACCTTTAGCACGCCGGGCAGGCCCTCATCGCGCGCGATCGCCTGCACGTGGACATCCCGGTAGCCAGCCGCGTTGAGTGCCCGGCCAGCGGCCTCAGTGAGGGCCTGGTCGTTGACGGGGGCGAAGGCGGTCCCTGCAGGCGCCGTCTGGGGCGGGTCAGGGAGCGCCCAGGGGACGCTGAGTACGTGTATCGCGTCCGCCCGGACCTGAAGCGGGACGGCATACCGGGCAGCTTGGGGCTGGTCCCAGCGTCCCTCCGCCCCCTCGAGCACGACGGCTGTCACGCCGATGACCGCAACGTCCCCGACCCAGGTCACCGCATCTGGAAGAGCGAGGTTGATGTACCGGCTCCGGCCGCTGGCCTGATCGGTGCCGGTGAACGCCTGCTGAACTGCGGCTGCCGCGATCGCCCCTAACGCGGGGTCCAGCGCGTTTGTCGAGCCGGGCTCGGCGCGGCTGGCAAGCGCCATCGGCCGCTGGGCGCTGTGCGGCTGGTGGGCCATCCTCGCGTGCTGGGAGATCGTGGACTCAGTGGGCGGAGCCGCAGGCGGGACACGCTGGCTAGGCCTCCAGCCGGCTGCCACCATCGCGGCCACCGCCAGCCACGGCACCACAGCGAGCGTCATGAGCCTCCACGTCCGTTTCCGCGGCTCCCCATCGCTAGAGCCCTCTAGCCATGAGCGCTCCCTATCGGGGTCATCCCATAAGGCCGACGGAGTCCCATTGGCGTGCTCCGAGCGTGACGTGCCTTCTTGGAGCCACGCGCTGAGCGCATCATCCGGCATGGCGCCCCTCCCCTCCCGTTCCCTCAGCTGTACTGGTTAGCAGTAGATAGCAAGATTTAAAGACGGTCAAGAGGTATTTAGTGTGTATGTGGATTCCGGGTCGTGGGCTCGTGGGAGGCCCGGAGACACGCGGTGTGCCGTGATGCCGTGGCCCCTAGACTCATGACGGGGCGCACTGACCTGCGCCTGCAACGCCGGAGACGCCCCCATGACTGATCACGCCATGACCGACTACACCGCCCGCCCCTTCCGTAAAGGAAGTTCGTGACTGTCCAAGGCCGGCCTGGGTCCTCGCCTTCTGGCGGCACCGTTCGGCAGGAGCTAGATGACGGCGAGCGTCGCGAGCGGTTTGTCACGGAGGCGGTGCCCTACCTCGATCAGCTCTACTCGGCGGCGTTGCGGTACACGCACAACCCTGCCGACGCTGAGGATCTGGTCCAAGAGACGTTCACGAAGGCGTACGCCGCCTTCCACCAGTTCAAGCCTGGAACCAACCTGCGGGCCTGGCTCTACCGCATCCTTACGAATACCTACATCAATGCCTACCGCAGGGAGCAGCGGCGGCCGATCGAAGTATCTGCGGACACGACGCTGGGTGATGGGACAGGCGACTTCTCCCTCTACGACCGGATCGCGTCGACCACGCATGAGCCGGCTGAGGTTGAGGTCCTCGCGGCCCTCCCTGATGAGGAGGTGAAGCAGGCGCTGTCCGAGCTGCCTGAGCAGTTCCGAATCGCGGTATACCTCGCCGATGTCGAGGGTTTTACGTACGCCGAGATCGCGGAGATTATGGGCACGCCAATCGGGACCGTGATGAGCCGCCTCCACCGGGGAAGAGCAGCGCTGGGGAAGGCGTTGTACTCCTACGCTCTGGCTCGCGGATTGGTGCCGGAGGAACCCGGTGGCACCTCCAATTGATGGAGCGGCGTTGAGGGAGTCGGTGCATGAGTGATTGCGACGAGGTTTTAGAGCGGTTGGAGCACTACCTCGATGGTGAGTGCCCCAAGAAACTCGAGGCCATCGTGCGGGCTCATCTGGAGGAATGTCCTCAGTGCCTCGACCGAGCCGATTTCGAGCGCAACTTTCGCGCCCTCGTTGCCGCTAAGTGCAAGGATGCTGCGCCCTCGGGCCTGCTCGACCGCATCATGACACGGCTTCACCAGGCGTAACATCGCTCGCATGCGTGCACTCGTCACCGGCGGCGCCGGATTCATTGGTTCCCATCTTGTGGACAAGCTGCTCGACAACGGTGCCGAGGTCACCGTCGTCGATGACTTCTCAACGGGCAAGCTGGCCAACCTAGAGTCTGCCCGGCTGCGATGGGGTGACCGCCTGCAGATCCGTGCGCTCGACGTCACTTCGCCAGACCTCGCCCGCGCCGTCGGTCAGGCGCGCCCCGACGTGGTGTTTCACCTTGCCGCCCAGATTGACGTCCGTCGTAGCGTCGCAGACCCAGTCAGTGACGCGATGGTCAACGTCATCGGCACTGTCCGCTTGCTGGAGGCATGCTGCCGCCATGAGGTGTCGAAGATCGTGTTCACCACCTCTGGGGGCTGCATCTACGGCGAGCCCGACCTGTCTGAGCTGCCGATTGATGAGCGCCATCCTGGCCACCCATGCTCCCCGTACGGTGCGAGCAAGCGCGGGGTCGAGGAGTATCTCCACGCCTATGCGGCGCTTTACGGCCTGCGCTGGTCATCGCTCGCGCTCAGCAATGTGTTCGGTCCGCGCCAAGACCCGAGCGGCGAGGCGGGGGTCATCTCGATCTTCGGCGGACGCATGCTCCGCAGCCAGCAAGTCACGATCTTCGGTGACGGCGAGCAGACGCGCGACTTCGTCTACGTCAGTGATGTCGTCGCAGCATTCACCCTCGCGCTCGACCGGGGGGACGGGCTGCGGCTGAACATCGGCACTGGCGTGGCGACGAGCGTGAACACGTTATTCAGTATGTTGTCCGAGGTGGTTGGCAACGGTGCCGCCCCGCGGTACAGCCCTGAGCGGCCTGGTGAGTTACGCCACATCGCGCTCGATGCCCGGCTTGCGGCCACTGAGCTTGGATGGAAGCCGCAGACGGCGCTGCGTGATGGGCTCGTGGCCACGGTCAAATGGCTCCGCGCCGCGCAGGGCCCATAAGGTTCGCCACGAGCGCGCCAGCGCCGGCGGCTACTGCGATATCGCCGGCGCTGTAGACCGAGTGGAGGGCTGGCACTGGAAGCACATCTGCCAGCACGGTGAGGCGGTCCCCCGCTTTCAGGATCCGGTGCTTGCCCTGGGCGAGGGTGGCCGGCTGCTCTCCAATCGCTTGGAGCGCCGATGGCGACACCGGCATACCTGCGTTTGCCGTAATGACGGCAGCGTTGAGCGCGAACCCCACGAGCAGGAGCCCTGTGCCTGGCAACAGCCGGTTTGCCCATGTGAATGCGAGCAGCGCCACATTGACCACAGCGAGCAGGACAGGTCTTGCGCTGCTGCCCGGCCCGTTGAACGCCAATACGAGCTGGGAGATCACCGCGATCCCGACGAGCGCCGGCCGCCGGAGCCGGATCCCATCGAGGTTGCGAAGGTGACCTCCGCGCCGCCATCCGACCAAGACGCCCGCAGTGACTGTGAGCACGACGAGCAGCACGCCGCCATGCTCGCATACGACTTGGGTGTATGTTCACTATCGGCGTATCGAACGTACGCCTGCGTGTGGCCGCTCAGGGCTGGGTAGCCAGGGTTGACCGCCGTCAGGTCGTTGGCTCGTCGGTGAGCTGGTCTGTGGCCTCGATCGCCCACCCCATCCCATCGACTGGATCAGTCACGGCGAGGCGAAGAGCCCAGCCGATCTCGGGCTCGGGCGGCGTCCATCGGTACCAGAGAAGCTCGCTGATCGCCTCGCCGAGCGTGTCCGGCTCGACAGGCCAGTCGAGGCCAGCTAGGGCGGCGGTTGCCCACCACGTGGCAAACCGGCCCCTCGCGCCTCCCCGGCGGCGGCCGTACGCACCGCCGCTCGCGCCAGCCCACTGAAGGATGGCGAGGGCATCGGAAGGCTCCAGCGCGGTGATCATGGCCGTTGGCTCTTGGCCCGTGTCCGCTAAGAGCCGCCCGACAGCGCCCTTGGCGTCGCCTTCGACGGTCACCGCAATGGCCTGGCCGGCGGACTGTGCGACCCATGTCTCGACCAGGTCACGGAGCGCTTGCGCGCCAGGGTCCGCGCCGAGCCGCGACGCCGGCTCCATCCGGTGGAGTTGGCCCGTGCCAAGGCTCCTCGTCGCCGCATCCGGCTGGGGGAATGTCGCCTCGCGGTCACGGTAATGGGGGAGGGCGTAGCTCGGCTCCCAATCTGCTAGCCGCAGTGGCAGCTCGGGGGTGAGCCCATCAACGGCACCCCGGAGATCCTCCCCGCGGATGACCCGTTCCTGGGCCACAGCGGCAGCCGACGCCGGGTCTCGGATGTGTGGTGCGAGCGATACCCAGTCATGGTTGCTCGCGGCGACCTCAGTCAGCGGCCCGAGCGCGAACCGTGCCGCGCCGGGCTCCAGCACTGCAGCGGCGTACGATGCCGGGCCCTCGAGTGCGAGCCGGTAGTCGATGTGCATCGCGACAGGCCACAGCTGCTTGCCGAACTCGACCGCTGCGCGGCAGCGGCGGGCGAGGTCGCTGAGGGCGTCCCACTAGCGGCTGGCGCACAAGCTATCGACAGCGCGGAGGAGCGCCGCCGAATCGGCGGAGTCCACAAGTAGCTGAAAATCGAGCATCCCGCGTAGATGCTAGTTGCACAAGGCGCGGCGGGTATCCGCAGAGGGCGGCGAATGGGGGAGGTCGGTAAGGTTAATGGGGGAGGTCGGCGTGCTTGGGGGAGGGCTGTGTCGTGAGCGGCCTGTTATTCCCATGGCGTCCAGGCAGTGCGCGTGTAGCATTGCCGGTCATGCCCGACCACTCTGAGCGTCGGTCCCGCCCGGACTACCAACAGCGCCGTGATCGCGAGGCTGACGCGGCGCTCAAGGCGTTGCGGGATAAGCTGTCCGGCGTGTTGCGCCGGCTGCCCGATGTTGAGCGCCGTGTGCTTGAGCTGCGGATGGGCCTTGTGGACGGCAATCCCCACAAGCCAGGGGAGGTTGCGAACCGCATGGGCATGACGATTCCTGAGGTCAAGCGCATTGAGGCCCGCGCCTTCGAACGTATCCGGGAGGTTGGCCCGATAAAGGGCCTGGAGAAGTTTCTGGGGCGGTAGAGCGAGGCGGACTCGCCGTACGATAACGGTGGGATGTCTGTGCTCTCTGATCTCCTTGCGGACCGCTGTCAGTTCGACGATGCGGTCGTCGACCATTTGCAGATGTTGCTTGCCGAGTGGCAGATCCTCGCGGATCTATCGTTCGCGGACCTGCTGCTGTTTGTCCGGCACCGGATGCCGAACGGTATGCCTGCCTATCTTTGTGTAGGGCAGAGGCGTCCATACACTGCGCAGACCATCTATACCGAGGACCTTATCGGGCAGGTATTTCCCATTACTGACCGGCCGATGGTTGGGCGGGCGTTCGCCGAGGGGCGCGTGATCAGGGATACTGACCCCGACTGGTCGACCGGTGTGCCAGTACGCGAGGAGGCAGTCCCTGTACGGTACGTCGGTGACCTCATGCTCGGGAACCGGGGCGGCGAGATTATCGGCGTGGTGACGAGGGAGGCGAACGTCTCAACTGCCCGAGCACCGTCTGAGCTGGACCTCACCTATCTGCAGTCAGCGGGCGAACTCGCGCAAATGCTCGTCGAGGGCACGTTCCCGTACCGTGGTGAGACTCCTGAGGAACGCGAACTGTCACCGAAGGTCGGTGACGGGATCATGCGTCTCGACTCCCGAGGTGTCGTGACCTATGCCTCGCCAAACGCGATCTCGGCATATCGCCGGCTCGGGAGCCTCGATCACATCACCGGCCAGCACGTTGATGAGTTTGACCTCGCGAGTGATGAGTTGACCGAGGCGCTTATCGAGGGAGTCCCCACGGTGAGCGAGGTCGAGCGACACGGCGCTGTCGTGCTGCGCCGGCTCCTGCCGCTGATCGGCGGGGGCCAGGTGATCGGCGGCCTCATCCTGCTCCGCGAGGTCACCGAACTTCGCCGGCACGAGCGCGCTCTGCGGCTCAAAGACGCGACAATCCGCGAGATTCATCACCGGGTGAAGAATAACCTCCAGACGGTAGCTTCCCTTTTGCGGTTGCAGGGTCGGCGGCTCCGATCCGTAGAGGCCCAGGAGGCGTTGGCCGAGAGCGTGCGCCGGATTTCGTCCATCGCGCTCGTACACGAGACGCTCAGCCAGGATTCCCGCCAACACGTGAGCTTTGACAAGGTGACCGCTCGCATCGTCGATATGTTCGGTGACGGGATCGCGAACCCAGATACGCCGCTCTCTTTTGAGATGGACGGCAGTCCTGGCGAGCTACCGGCGGAGGTGGCCACGCCGCTCGCCCTGGTCCTTACCGAGCTTTTGCAGAACTGCGTCGAGCATGCCTTCCCGCTTGATGCTTCGCTGACAGGTCCCGGGCGGGTCACCGTCGCGTTCGAGCGACGGCTCGCCACGTTGCGGGTCGTGGTTAGCGACAACGGTGTGGGCTTACCGAAGGATCAGACCCTTGAGGGGATCGCCAATCTTGGTCTGCAGATCGCTCGGATGCTTGTCGAGAGCGAACTCGGCGGCACTCTCGATGCCCTGAAAGTTTGGCGGGGGACGAGCATCGAGTGTGTGATCCCGCTTCCCTTAAGCGACTATGGATGACGGGTTGCGAGCGACGCTCGCAACCCGTCATCATCAGCCTCATGTATTTCTACGTCACTTCCTCGCTCTTGAGACGTGAGCTTTGGGTGTCAGCGCAGACGCGAACCTCGGACACCGGGAAGGTAGGTACGCCGGACTGTGAGAGGCTCGGCGTACCGGGGGAGTCTTGTCAGCTCGCAATACGGCGGCGGCGTTGGCGGCTGCGGCGAAGCGTGCGCCGTTCGTCTTCGCTCATGCCGCCCCACACGCCAGCGTCCTGGTTTGTGTCCAAAGCCCACTCGAGGCAGTGCGCGCTCACTTCGCAACGTCGGCACACTGCCTTGGCCCGCTCAACTTGGTCGAGCGCGGGGCCAGTGGTCCCGATGGGGAAGAAGAGTTCAGGGTCCTCGTCTAGACACGCAGCCTTATGGCGCCAGTCCATAACAGGGGCTCGCTTTCCGTGGGGGATGGTGACTTCAGGGCATGGTAAGAGGAGTGAAGACAGGGAAGGCAGGTCTCCAGCTCCGTTCACCCCGACGGCGGAGGCGGGGGCAAAGCCTCGCGCGGGGCGCAGGTGTGACGGTCTATGACTGTCTTGCGCCGGCTGTGCGACTGCGACCCTTGTGGGGTGTCACAAGACCGGCTTGAACACGCTCCGATACCCTACGTCGATCTGGCTAGCCTGTAAAGAGGATTTTTCATCATGCGGAAGCCATTTAGCCGACTGCAGAGGCCCCTCCACTTTACAAAGAGTATCTTTCATGTAAATACAATTGTTATGGGTCATCGTGGCGCGCCATCCTCTGCGCCTGAGAACACGCCGGACTCGTTCACAGCGGCGGCGGCAGCAGGCGCGGAGTGGGTCGAACTCGATGTCCGCCGTTGCCGGGATGACACGCTCATCGTCCACCACGCCCCCCATACCAGAGAGGGCGTCCCGCTCCTCAAACTCGACACGAGCGCGCTCGCTGAGCGCGGCATATGGACGCTCGATCAGGTATTTGCGGAGCTACCGCCCGGCCTGGGGGTGGATGTCGAGGTCAAGAACCTGCCCGGGGAGCCTGACCACGACGATGCGCAGCGGGTTGTTGGGCTGCTCACCGACTTCCTCGCACCCCTCATCGGGCGGCGCCCGCTCATGACGAGCTCGTTCAATCCGCTGACAGTCCAGGCGTTAGCGGCGAGCCTGGCAGGCGTGCCGGCTGGACTGTTGCACGGGCCGGGGCTCAGGGTCGACGCGGCCAGCAAGCTCGCGTTGCAGTTTGGAGCTGACGTGCTCTGCTCGCACCTCGACGCTCAGCCACTCGATGAGACAGTATGTGCGGTGCACCACGCGGGGCTGGCGGTGATGGTGTGGGTTGTTGACAATCCTATCGATGCCGTGCGCCTAGCGGACGCTGGGGTTGATGCGCTTTGCACAAACGACCCCGAGCAGCTGGTCGCAGCGCTACGTGATCGCTGAGCGCGCTCAGTACTGGGTCTCCCCCTGCATGCCCTGTCGTAAGAAGCTCAGGATGCGCGCGAGGAGGCGCGAGACATGCATCTGGCTAATACCGACCTGCTCGGCGATCTGTGACTGGGTTTTCCCACCGAAGAAGCGGAGATAGAGGATTGCCCGCTCGCGTTCGGGCAGCTGCTCGATCAAGGGGGCAAGCGACGCGAAATATTCCAAATTATCCAGCCGGAGATCCTCATCGCCAATGCGATCTATCCGCATCGGGGCGTCAGTCTCCTCGCTGGAGGGCGCGTCGAGCGACATTGTTGAGTAAGCTTGCCCAGACTCCAGCGCCTCGAGCACCTCGTCCTCAGACACGTTCGCATGCCGGGCTATCTCCTGCACGGTCGGGGCGCGGCCAAGATCTTGGGTGAGCTGTGTAAGGACCTTATTCAACCGCAGCGACAGCTCTTGGAGCCGGCGGGGGACGCGGATCGCCCAGCCCTTATCGCGAAAGTACCGTTTGAGCTCACCGACGATCGTCGGTGTCGCGTATGTCGAGAACTCCACGCCGCGATCGAGGTCGAAGCGGTCAATCGCCTTCAGTAGCCCTACCGAGCCGACCTGGACGAGATCCTCAAGTGGCTCACCGCGGTCTTTGAACCGTTTCGCGAGATACTCGACGAGAGGGAGGTGCAGGGTCGCGAGCGCGTCACGGTACGTAGCGTCGCCGGTCTCTGCGAGCTTCGTGAACAATTCTCTCGTGTCCTCGCGTGTGTAAGCGCGGGTCATTTTGTGTCCTGCGCGCTCACCAACCGATGCGCAAAGAGCACCACAGTAGTGCTGGTCTGCTGGGATTCGACCTGCACGTCATCGGCTAAGGCTCGCAGGATCATCCAGGAGAGCGATGACTCATCGATCACCTTCCCGGGGGTGTCCACCTCAGCGGTGAGCCGTACCTTGAACCCCGAGGGGGTCGGGATGATAACCATCTCAAGGAGCCCCCCGCCGACGGTGTCCCTGCGGGCATGGCGGAGTAGTTGGGTTGTGGCCTCCTCCACCGCCAGCCGCAGGTCATTGACCTGATCGAGGGTAAACGAGTCGCGCGCGGCTATCCCACCCACAGCAGTCCGGAGCACCGCGAGATGCGCCGCTGTCGGCGGCACCCTGATCACAACATTGTTGCTGTTGTCCACGTTGCGCTGTCCGTTCTCCATGGCGTGCTGGCGAGGCCAGACCCTGAAGGGTGCGACGGGGCGTGTCACCCGGTCCTGCGCTCCGAAGCCTACCGACCGCTCGTCATCTTTGAGGGTCAAAAGCCCTTGCGCGGGGGGATAAAGAGTCGAGCCCCGATCCAGTCGGATCGAGGCTCGGCGGTCGGTGCCGGAGTGGCTACCCGATGATGTTCACGTTGGCAGCTTGCTCGCCTTTCGTCCCCTGAGTGATCTCGAACTCGACCTTTTCGCCCTCTTTGAGAGTGCGGAATCCGTTCATCTTGATTGCTGAGAAGTGGACGAATACGTCGTCCTGCCCGTCGTCTCGCGAGATGAAGCCGTAGCCCTTCTCGTCGGAGAACCACTTGACGGTACCAGTCGCCATTGCGTTGCCTCGTTTCATTCGGTTCGGGGGTTGCGAGCTGGCTCAGGGTAGCCAACCTGAGGGGCTGCAACAGCGACCTGACTGAGCGTCAGTATCCACGTGCGCCGTGCCCTCGACATCGTACGGTAGCAGGCTGAACGCCAAGAGGGGAGAGAAGCTGCGTATCTCCTGACCGCTCCCCATAGCGCGGGGCCTAGGGTTGAGCTTGAGCGGCGTCATCGCCATGCCGCCCCTGGTGCGCGCCGGCTTGTGGCGGTCGCCGCATAGATCCTGTTGAGCTGTGTTGGTGGGGTACGCCAGTGGCCGACGAGGTTGGCGTAAAGGGGGGATCTCGCCAGCAGCGTGTGGTGAGTGCCAATCAGGGGTGTGGCGCCATCCATGACCAGGATGCGCCGGGCGCGCAGAGCTGAGCTGATGCGGTGGGCAATCACGATCAGCGTGGTATTCGCCCGGGTCGCAAACGCGCGCTCAGCGTTGGCTTCGGCGTGGGGGTCGAGGTAGCAGGTGGCCTCATCAAGGATCACGATTGTTGCCGGGCAAACCCAGACACGGGCGAGGGCGAGGAGTTGGCGTTCGCCCTCGGACAACGTGACGCCATCCGGCCCGATCACGGTGCCAAGACCACCAAGCCGGTCGATGACGGGCGCAAGACCGACTGCGGTGGCGGCAGCGTACAGCTCGGCGTCGCTGACCTCAGGAGCCAGCCAGGCGAGGTTGTTCCGCAGGGTTCCAGAGAAGACGTAAGCCTGTTGGGGGATAAGCGCGATGCTTCGGCGTAACCAGGCCTCGTCGATGTGGTCGAGCGGGACGCCGCCTAGGCGGATCTGGCCGTGCTGGGGAGACAGGAGTCTCGCGAGCAGGTTCGCGAGGGTGGACTTGCCGATCCCTGATGGGCCGACTATGGCGAGGTGGTCGCCAGCGGGCAGGGACAAGGTCAGCCGGTCAATGACTGGGGCCGCCTCAGGGGAGTAGGCGAACGTGAGGTCATCGAGGTGCAGGTCCATGGTTGGCGGAGCCAGCCCTGGGACAGGTGGGGACAGGGCCGGGGCGACGCAGACCTCGGCCAGCCTGTGGGCAGTCACGGCCAACTGCAGCCCCCAGCCGCCAGCCACATGCACGAGCGAGCGCAACGCCGGTTCCAAATAGGAGGTCAGATACACAATCGCGCCGGTGATCTGGCCGACGCTCAACTGGTGGCGCGTGACCAGCCAGGGCGTTGCGGCCAACACCGCCAGCACCGGAGCTTGCGCGCCGAGGGCGACGACTAACGTGCGGAGCGCTCCGGCTCTAGCCAGCCTCAGCTCGGCGTCGGCCTGATCGTCGATCGCGGCTCCGACGGTCTCTTGAGCGTGCGTCTCAGCGCCACAGGCGATGACATCGCGCAGCCCATCCAGGAGGGGGCCGGCTGTCTGCGCAACCTGTTCGCCAGCGAGCACCACCGCCCGTTGGCGGGCGGCTAGCGAACGCAGCGAAACCGCGTACACCCCGAGCGCGATGAGCGCCATCGGGATAACGATTAGGCCGATCTGCGGGGCGAGCGCGGCGATGCCGGTCAGGCTGGCCACGATGGACATGCCGAACTGGCGGAAGGTACGGAGCAACGCAGAGACGAGCTGACGGATGGTCTCGACCTGCTGGGTTAAGCGGGCCACATCAGCAGTGTCAGCGCCGCCGTCGCCGGCTGCCCCGCGGCCGATCGCGGCGGTCACGACATCGGCGACAAGCCCGTCGCGTAACGGCTCCACCACCTCGCCGAGCCATGGGTAGAGCTGCCGTGTCGCAACCGCTCGCACCACCAACGTGGCGCCGAGCACGCCTAACAGACCCAGCCCGACACCTGGCCGACCGGCCAAAAATCCGCTATCCAATGCCCTGGCGACCAGAAACCCTGAGCCTAATGTCGGGAGTGCTTCCACTACCGTCCAGGCAGCCACATGGCCCAACGCCCACCGGCGGGGAGCGAGATGGCGGGCAAGCAACGCCCACCCACCCCCCTGGCGGACCCGATCTGCCTGCCCGGGCATGAGGGAGTTCCTGTCATCCTCGTCGAGAGGCAATACCGACCCTGCCCTCCGTCTCTTCTCGACGTACCCCAATCTCCGCCTGTGTCCGGCTGGGCGTTGGGCTGGCGGCGAACACCGCCCGGTAGTCGGGGTCGGCCCACAACTGCGCATGCGGCGCCAGGCTCCGCACCCGGCCGGCGTCTAGCCAGGCGACGAGGTCAGCTTTCGCTGCGGTGGCCGCTCGATGCGCAACCACTACACAAGTGCGCCCAGTCAGTAACCCGGCGAGCGCGACCTCGAATTGCGCTTCGGTGGCAGTGTCCAAACTCGACGTCGCATCGTCCAGGATCAGGAGCCGCCCGCCCCGGGCGATCGCCCGGGCGAGCCCAAGGCGCTGCGCCTCGCCGCCGGACAACGGCGCCGCCGCAATCGGGGTGTCATACCCGTCTGGCAACCGGCGCACGAATCCATCAGCCTGCGCCGTCCTGGCCGCATCCTCGATCTGGTCGCGGCTGAGCCCTGACCGCCCAAAGGCGATCATCTCAGCGATCGTGCCGCCCAGCAGCGCAGGCCGCTCGAAAGCGTAGGCGACCGCTGCGCGAAGCTCCCAGGGAGCCAATGCGGTCAGCGGCACCCCATCGAGCAAGATCTGGCCCTCGTCTGGGTCCACTAAGCGGCCAGCCAGCAAGGCCAACGTGCTTTTCCCCGACCCTGAGTGGCCCACCACCGCTAACCCCACCCCTGCGGGCACCATGAGGTTGACCTGGTTGAGTATCACCTGCGCACCGGCGCGCACCGTTACGCCCCGGAACTCCAGCCCCCCGCCGCCGCGGCGCAACCTCTGACCGGCGCCCACCGCCGCGATAGCGGGAGCTGGCACCGCCAACACCTGGGCCACTCGCGCGGCGGCCGCCCGTGCGTAGACTACTCCGACCAGCGAATCGACCTGATCAAATGCACCCAGCGCGATCTGCACGTAGCCGGCGGCGGCCAGCAAGCCGCCAGGCGTGATCCGCCCCGCCGATACCCCCAAGCCCGCCATCGCTAACACGACAATCTCCAATGCGGGCACCAACAACCCGACCTGCCACGACACCTGCCGCTGTGTCGCCCACAACCCCCGACCCGTCGCCCCCAGCTCGCCCAGCGGGGCCAACACCCTTTTGACCTCTCGGGCGGCAGTCCCTGACGCGCGGATGGTACGCATCCCTGCCAGCGCATCGACCAAGCGGGTCGCGATCCCCGCTTGGATGCGCCGATAGTCCACGAATAACTCTGAAGCCCGCGCCATAAACATCCGGACCAACAGCACCGTTGGTGGCAGCCCTACCAAAAATGTCACCGCCAAGCGCCAATCAATCCTCCACAATCCTCCTACGGCGCCCACCGCCATCGCCGCAGCCGCCACCGCGCTGACCAATGCCGCCAATACCCCCCCCGCGCCAGGCGCATCGCCTGTCAACCGGGCCGCCACATCCCCGGCCCCAAACTGCCGCTGACCGCCAACCCCTAAGCGCAGCACCTGCCCAAACAACCAGCCACGTAACCACACAGTGACGACTGCCCCACAGCTCGCAGCGGCTAGACGAATGAGTAAATCCGCGAGCATGATGGCGACCAGGATTGCCGCAATCCGTGCATACGCCGCAGCAAACCCGTTTCCTTCTAATCCTGCATTAATCGCATTCCCTAAAGCCGCAGGAAACAACAGCTTTGCGCAAACTCCAACCGCCGCCGCAGCGACTAAGAGCGAACTCCACGCCGGTGCCCGCCGTACGCCCCGCACAAGCAACCGGCCAGCGGTCATTGCCTCATCCTTGTCTATCTCTCTGGACGAACGCGACATGACCGGCGAATTCCTTAGAACGGATGATCCGTTTTGAGCATAGGCATCTGAAGAGAATACGTGCGATCCTAGATGGTGCGAGGGGTACGAGGACGGGTCTTGCGGACCCGTCCCCGTACCTCTCCGTGTCGGCGGGTACACCGCCGCAATGCAGTGGCCGCCGAGTTGATTACTACTCCTATGCCGACGTGACGAGGCAGGTCAGCAGGAGACAGGTCACGAGGAGCCCACTGCAGTCGTTCCCAAGCTCCACGTAGCTCGACCCGATCGGGTCGGTCTCCGGCAGCCGGTCCAGGGCGGTGATGTCGACCTCCAGTGTCATCGCTTTCACCTCCTTTCCATGTCTCGGTGCTGGCGTGTAGTTCGCATCCCCCCCGAGGAGAAAGCGCACGATCCGCTCGTATAGCACATATTTGCCAGCGCTGTGAGCAGCTCGTGCCGGCCGCCGGGGATCTCCAGGTTCTCGAAATCCACCTCTCGCGCCTGCCCAGCTCAAGCAGGCGATGGCGAGTGCGCGCGATAGCTGGCCGACCTTGAGGAGTCAGTCAAGGCTTGTCGAGCGCGGCGCCGGCCGAATTGACCTACTCCTATGCCGACGTGACGAGGCAGGTCAGCAGGAGACAGGTCACGAGGAGCCCACTGCAGCCGTTCCCAAGCTCCACGTAGCTCGACCCGATCGGGTCAGTCTCCGGCAGCCGGTCCAGGGCGATGATGTCGACCTCCAGTGTCATCGCGTTCACCTCCTTTCCATGTTTCGACGTTGAGGCTCTAGCTCTTGGTCGCACTCCTCGTTGAGGAGGAAACGCACAATTTGTTGGTGCAGGACATTGCCATCGGCGTTGTTCAGCAGCTCGTGCCGGCCGCCGGGGATCTCCAGGTACTCAAAATCCATGCCTTCGCGCCTGCCCAGCTCAAGCAGGCGGCACCGTAACCCGCGCGACTGAGCTACCGGGATCACGCTGTCCTGGTCACCATGGGCAACCAGCAGCCTTGCCCTGATCCCGTGACACAGCCGCAGCACGTCGCGCGGACCGAAATCATCATGCAGCTCCTGGCAGCCTCCCAGCTGCTCGAGCAGCATCCGAACTCTGGGCGAGGCCTCGTGATACAGACTCGGGCCCGAGAGGAACGGCGCGAGCACGACGCAACGCGACCAAAGGTCGGTCTCGCAGCTTGCAGCGAGCAAGGCCAGGAAGGCACCGTAGCTTACCCCAAATAGTGCCAATCCTCCCAGACCGGCAGCACGTCGCTCGGTGACCAGGGCGCGGGCGATTCCACGGACATCGTCGAGGTCCGGCCCCCCCCAGGCGCCACGGATCGCCAGCGTGTGCGCGGTGCCGTAGCCGATACTGCCGCGCTGGTTTGGCGCGACGACCGCGATGCCAGCACCGGCCAGGCGCTGGAAGAACGGCTGGAACTCGAAACGCCAGGCGGACAGAGGACCGCCGTGCAGCGCGAGCACAAGGTGCCGGTTCGCTCTCCAATCTTTGCCGCCGTAGATGACCGCTTCGACGGGGCCTGCTGGGCAGTCGAGCCACTCGACATGTGCTTGTGCCCAGCGGGCACCACTCGTGGACTCCTTGCCTCTCTCAGGGATGTCCCCTCTCCCCACGATTGACCAACTGCCCGCCTCCCCGATCCGCAGAGTGGCGACGGTGGTGGGCTGTGTAGGGGTGGAGAAGGGGAACCGGACCACTTCGTCTATCCAAGAGGCTGCACCGCGGACGCGCCCCATAGGGATCTCGACGGGAGCAAGGTCATCGATGACTGGCGTGTAGACCGCCAGGCGGGAACGCACTCCCTCATCGAAATGCACGAGCACACGCTGCCCGTCTGGGTCGAACGTCAGCGGATACGTTGTATGGCTAGGCCGGTGCAGCGTGTCAGGAAAACGCACGGGCTCGGGTCCGCTAAGCCTGCCCCAACCAAGCCGCTCCTCACCCGTCGCGTCTGTGCTGACCAGCAATAGCCCTGAGCGTGGATGGCAGAGCAACAGCCGGTCGTTGCTCGCCTCAGAGATATCGAGCATCGGAGTACACGAGCCATCCCGCAGGTCGATGGCCACCGCCTTGGCCGGGCCGCCCTCCTCCGCGCGGTCAACCGCCAGCAGCGTCCCTGTGTCGTCGAGCCAGACACCACCCAGCAGAAACCCAGGCAATTCAGCTACACGATCCATATACGGCGAGTGGCGCGAGATCCGCCAGAGGGTCGAGCAACCACGCTCGTCAGTAGCGATCGCCATGCCCAGGAGCCCAACCCCAGGACTCGCCAGCACGCGTAAGCCGCGGCTCTGGACCGCCGCGAGCATCCGTTCCCGCGTGGCGCCAGAGATGCCCCCCGGGTCTCCTCCGGGGAGTCGGTCCCCCTCGCGGCTCACGTGCGGTTCGAGCACTACGATCTCATGCGCGTCGCGACGATTGCGGCAGAGCAGGACACTGCCGTCATCCAACGGGACCAGTTGGTCGCTCGGTGTCACCGCTCCCGCCAAGAGCAGCGCTCGCCGACGGGGGGACGGACCACTGAAGGACCATGCCTCGATCTGCCACTCGCCCTGCTCGTCAGCCGCCAGACAGGCAGCGGTGGTGCCTGTCGGCGAGAACGAGAAGCTCACTCGCGTCAGCACTGGCGCACCAGAAGCGTCCCCAAAGTCCCCTCTGAGGCTCCGGCTTCCCTCATGGGTGAGGGTGTCTACGGCGGTCACCGCGCCGCCTTCGCGGCGGTAACCGGCTCAGCCATCCACATCCTCGGGCCACCAGCTTGCAGCCGTAACAGGAACGCGATCACTCCGGCCAGCCCGACACCGTAGTCCGCCGCAACGGCGGTGCCCGTGTCGTCGCAGACGACGACCCTGCCCTCGCGGTACGTATTGCGGGCCAGGATCACCGCCGCAAGCTCAGATGCCCATGCCCGGTAGCGTGGCTCATCCAGCGAGGTGGCCATATCCAGGAGAAACTCCCCGTTGCCCGCCAGGCCATGGCAGACGACAGACGACGCCTGCCATCGACCGCGCCGGACTGCGACCGCCGCCATCTCCGCCAACTCCCGGTAACGGCCCTCACCGGTGGCCTGCCACAGCCGGATGAGAAAGGTGCCGACCCCAGAGGCGCCGTGGCACCAGTGCACTAGGCGGGTGAGCGGGCTGCCTATGCCCTCACCCCAGGTGGCGCGGTCCCCATCGCGCTCAGCGACTGCGCAGAGGGTGTCGCCGGCATCCTGGGCGAGCCTCATGCAATCATCCCGGCCTGTCGCGAGCCCAGCGGCAAGCAGGAACCAGGCCACACCAGCGACGCCATGTGCGAACCCGTAGTACGTACCACCAGCAAACCTGGACTGGAACGAGGCGGGTATCGGCCAGACCGTCCCGATAGGGCTGCGCTCGGCGGCGGCTACGAGACCGTCGGCGCAGCGCCGCACACGCCGGCCGAACTCGGGGTCGCCAGTCGCTTGCCAAAAGTGAAGTTGGGTGAGGCCCGCCCCAGCCGCGCCATGCGTGACATCGGGGTTTGGCCAGCAGACGGGCACACGCTTGGCGAGCGCGACCGCGCGGGCGGCAAGCGCGTCGTCGTCGAGCGCACGAGCAGCGTCATACAGTGCCCAAGCGGTTCCGGACCGGCCGAAGTACAGGCCCGGGAGGATCCGCGGCTCAGTGGCAATCCGCCGCTCGATCCAGGCGCATGCAGTGCCAAGCGCCTCCCGCAGGCGCTCGTCATCACGCCATTGGGTCGCCAACGTCAGCACAGCCACAACGCCTGCGGCGCCGTGATGGACGTTGCAGAGGTCGGTCTCGACACCGAAGCAGGTTGACGGCCAGAGGCGATCGGACTCCTTAGGGGTCATCGAAGCCAACAAATGCTCCACCCCGTCGTCGATCAGGCGCTGCTGGTCGCATTCCGGGAGTCGACGGCCGTCCCGCTCCTGCTCATCGGCATGGGGCGTTACGGAGATGGCATTCCGCTGCCCGGCGTCGAGAAACGTCTGCACACGGCGCAGGTCCCAGCGCTGCTCGGGTGAAGGATCCGTCAGTCCGAGGATCAGCGGCGTAAGGCGATCGGCCGCGTCGCTGTGCTCGGCCGCGAGGGCCAACCAGTGCTCCAGGCGCGCGCGGGTTGAGCGGACTGCGGGTCGGTCCTCAGGGAAAGTGGGGTCGTTGGCCGTGGCGAGGAGAAAGGCGATCGCCCCCAAGCTGTACAAGTCGGCGTTCGCGGCGACCGGCGTCTCCCCCGCGAGTTGCTCTGGCGCCGCATAGCCCACAGTTCCTGCCGCAATCGCGTTCGATCCGAGCGGCGCGGCCAGCTCAAGGTCCACCAGCCGCACCTTGCGGTCTGGGGTAATCAGCACGTTGTGTGGGGTGAAGTCGCGGAGCGCCAATCCTGCCCCGTGGGCGGCAGCGGCGAGCTTTGCAAGCTGCTGGATCAGCGCCGCCGCCAGCGGCCAGGGCAAGCCCGGTCCGCCAGCGGTCATGTCGGCGACCCAGCGGCGGAGGGAGACGCCGGGAATGAGTTCCTCAGCGAGGAACACATGCCCGTCCTTCTCGAACAGCTCAAGCTTGCGCGGGGCGATGCCAAGCGGGCCGAGCACGTCGAGCATGCGAGCCTCATGCCGCAGCGCGTCGCGGACGTCCCATCCATTTCTACTGGTCTCGACATGAGGTCGGGCTTGTTTGATGACCGCGTCGACGCCTGTGCGGGTGTCCTGGGCGCGGAACACGCCACCCCTGTTCGCGTGCCGGATCGCCTCACGTACCACGAAGCGGTCCGCGAGCAACACCTGGTGCGGCGTAGCCGCCTTTCCGTTGGTCGTCGGCGTCACCGCGGGTGAGCCCTGGGGAGGTGAGTCCTGGGGAGGCGGGTCCTGGGGAAACGGCAGGGGCACTCCGGCGGGAGGGGTGAACCAGGCGTCCCGGCGGTCCTTGATCAGCGTGCCGTCAGCGCCCCGGAGCACCGGCTGGTAGAGGCCGTCATTTGTGAGGACTCGCCTGCCAGCAAAAGCGCCGTAGCGGTAGTACACGAGGCTGCCGGGGCGGTAAGGGCGATCGGACAGGATGATGGGGCCGGCCAAGCCTGCCGTCGCTCGGTCGAGTTCGGAGGCGAGAAGACGGAGGTGCTCGTCGTTGTCGGGGTAGACAGTGAGGAACTTGCCTGAGCTGCCACGGGGGTAGTGCGTGGAACTCAGCAGCGCCGCGTAGTCAACGGTGCTCGCTACCTTGAACGCGCAGCGGTGGCGCACCAGGGCGTCAAGCGACCGCTCGAGCACTGCGACCGCCGAGGACCGAGACGCCGCGACGTGGAGCTTCCAGCCCTGGTCACGCATGCGGTGCCCGGGTGGCGATGCAGTGCACCACATCCCATTCAGCCGCACCTCCCAGGCTCCAGCCTGATCCCCCTCGACCGCAGCGCGGACGAGGTCGACCAGTGTGGAGTCGTGTCCATTGAGGCGCCCTCGATGCAGTGGTTCTAGAAAACTCAGACTGTCCACGAGTCAACCCCCCTCGATGACCCGTTAACTTCGCCGGGCGGTACGGGAAGCCCTGCCAGGCCTAGCAGCAAGACATCAGTGCTGGTGTTCCCTGCTCATGCTCGCTCGCGGTAATCGCGCACGCCCCGCCTGGTGCCGCTTTTCCCCGGGCGCAGCTCATGACTAGTCATACATGTGAGTATACCCCTAAACGGAGGAAAACGGGTATACCCAGTGTGGGGGCCGCTGATCGCAATGGCCTGAGGCGGAGTCGAGGGCTCCCGTTGTGGCGTGGGCGTCAGTGTCCGTTTTGAGGTCGTAGGGGTGGGTGTACCAGCCGCGCGCGGCGCCTGGTCATCATGGCCGAAGCCGGCAAGATGGCCAAGGCCCAGCACGAGCGGTGTTTGAGGAGTGCGAGCACGGCCTCGTGGCCTGTGGCCGGGCCAACCAGGTGGTCTTCGCACCAGGAGCACGTCCCAACAGCCCCTCATGCAACACCGGCTCCAGACCGGTCGTGAGATCTCGAACTTGATACCGGAGAGGGTGGCGATGGTCCCATGTTACGGGGCAGTGCTGTGCTGTTCGCCGGATGGCTTCTCTCCTCTCTCCGCACTCGGCGTTCGGCAGCCTCACCGTGACCGTCAAGTTGACGAGCCGTGTCGGCTCTGTGGCCTCCTCAAAGCTCACATCGACAACTAAGCCCTTGGCGTCCAGGCCCATCCTCTCGCAATAGCTCGCCACCATGACAGCGACATAGGAGCCAAGCGAGGCTATGAATAGCTCGGGAGGCGTCGGGCCACGTCCTTTGCCGCCCAGGGCGGTCGACATGCCGATGGAGAGTCGGTGATGGCCCCATACTGTGTCGAAGCTCATGGCCTCTGATACCGGATAGTAATGATGGGCATCGCGGCACCTCCTATGCCGTATCCATGCGAACCATAGGGCATTAGGCCGCATCGCGAGGGGGCAAACGCCGCCTCGCGATGCGGCATCGCGTCGTTGCGGGTGGCTGAAAGCGGCCACTAGTCCTTTACTGAGGTGCTGCCGGGCCTTAAGGGACAGGGTTTGGATTTGTGCGGCCCGGGTTGGCATTACGACTCTGTGCCATTACCAGCTGACCGGAGGACGTTGCAATGACGATGTTGGATCGTGGCGGCGGGGCTGGGAATGAGCCTGCTCGCACTGGCGGCGGGATGACCCTTCTACTGTCGGAGCGTGCCTTTGCCCGTGTCGTCATCCATTGCCTGATAAATAAGTCTTCGAGAGCTGTCCACATCAGCGCTCGTATGTGCCAACGAGAACCGCTTCTGCTAAAATATTTCCCTCCATGGCTTGGTAAAGCTCAGCGATCGTTGCGCCATCTTCCAGCGCAATCGGCCGTCGAAGGGCATAAAGCGTGAACTGATAATGGTGCGTACCGTGCCCCGGTGGGGGGCACGGACCACCGTAGCCCTGGCGTCCGAAGTCGTTGCGACCCTGCCCGGCGCCTGCGGGAGCCTCGCTGGGGGATAGCTTGCCCATTGACGGGTCCAGGCCCCACAACACCCAGTGCACAAAGGTGCCACGAGGCGCATCAGGGTCCACGCAAGTCAGCGCCAGCTCAACACTTCCCGCGGGGACTTCACTCACTCCAAGGGGAGCGAGATGTCCTGCCCTTCACAGGTGAAACGCTGGGGGATCCGACCTTGATTTTCGAACTCTGGGCTGGTGAGTTTCATCACGATCCTCCTCGTTGTGGGGGTTGACTACGCTTCGCATGTGTTGAGCATCCTCTATCACCTGCGACGCGACCAAGCGGCCAGGAGTTCCTCGATGGCCTGCCGGTCCAGCTACTCGACCTCCTCGGTGCCCAAGCGCGTTGTGCATTGGTCGAGCGCCTTTGGGTGTGCCGTGATGGTCATGGACGACAGGCGCGCGCATTGAGCGTAGCCACACCGCGCATGAAAAGGACACACTGCCCAGATCTGACCGCCCGTGAGATCCGTGTCATCCGCTGGCTGAGCGTTATGCCGCTGGCCACCCCGGCGCTGTGGGCAACGTTTCCGCTGTTCAGAATCCTATTAAAGTGTCCACGGCAGGATTAGAACCTGCGGCCTTCTGCTCCGGAGCCAGACCGCGCTGTGCGCTGCGCTGGCCTGCGAAAGCCCTGAGCCGCGCCGAGTGGAACCTGTCCAATGATCCGCTCGCTGAGCGAGTGTCCGAACCGCCCCCCTCGCAGCGCTCTCTGCTTGCTATTCAGCGGTTAAGCGTCAGGCTCCACACGAGTGACGTGAGAGCAGAGGGGTTACAGCGGCCTTTGAGGTGCGGTGTGTAGTCGACGCCGTCCTAGTCGTCGAGGTTGTGGCGCTCCTCGTTCAGTGGAGGCTGCCGCGCGGTTTCTAGTAGGGGGCAAACGGCTTGCCTTGCGCCGGGTAACCTTACGGTTGGCCTGGAGGTTGTTATGGCTCATGAGCGGTTCGTTGGCGTCGAGGAGGCCCGTGGCTCTTTGGGGCGCCTTGTGGAGGAGGTCGCGCAGACCGGTGAGGCCGTCGCGCTGACCAAGCGGGGCCGCGTCCTTGCCGTGCTCGTTAGCCGGGACGAGTATGCGAGGCTCAAGCAGATCGCCAACCGTGAGGCCCGCGCTGAGCTTGCTCGGCGGCTGGTGGAGATGCGTCGGCGTGTGGAGGCGGCTGGCGCTGACCCGTCGGTTGTCGATGATGCGATCGCTGCGGTTCGGCGTCTGGCTTGATCTCCGCGGTGCTAGACACGAACACCCTGGTCTCCGGATTCGGTTGGAGCGGGAGTATTCCAGGGCGCGTTGTCGACGCTGCGCTCGAGGGGCGCTTTCTTCTGGTCACCAGCCCGGTGTTGCTTGAGGAGTTGCGCCGCGTCCTCGACTACCCGAAGCTCGTTGAGTGCTTCCCTAACCCTGAAGAACTGGTGGATCTTGTCGCCGATACGGCAAGCGTGGTTGATCCACAGATCACGTTTGACGGTTGTTGCCGACGACGCGGACAACCGCGTAGTGGAGGCTGCGGTCGCGGCGCAGGCCGACGTCATCGTGACTGATGACTGCGGCTTGCTTTCGCTGGGCTCTTATGGCGATGTCCGCATTATCACGCCCGCGGTATTCATGGAGCTGATCGCAGGCGAATAAAGCTGGGTTCCGGACGTGGCTCCCGTTGCCCCACAGCATGAAATGAGTCGATACGCCAACTCGATGAAGTATTGACTCTGGAGGACCGGTTGTCAGGCGGCCTTCGCGGGTTCCCAGTGGATGTGAGAAGACTTGGCTCCGCTAGCCAGGAGCTGATGAACAACGCGTCAAGGCGCTTGGCGATGTCCATGGTCAGCAAGATCTCCCCGCATGCTGGACACTCCTCGACGGGTACGTCGAGGACCACTGCGGTGCGGCTATCTCGCTCGGCGAGCCGGGCGCGGCGTGCTGGACGTCGACCCGATGCTCCCCGATAATCTCATCGGTGTCCAGCAATTGCTCGAACTCAGCAAGCGTCATGTCGATCGATTGGATTTTGTCGAAGAGGTGAACCGTGAGGACGACTGAGAAACGGTCCCTGCGTCGGGTAATGGTCGCCTCCTCCCAAACGGTCCGTCCGGGCGACGGTACAGGATAAGCGGCTCTGCATCATGGAAGGCGAAGTGCCAGCAGTCGGCCCAGACGAGACGGACGCGGCGAGGCAAGAACAACAGCCTGTCCCCAAAGGTCGTGCAGCTTATCGATGCCGATAAAGCACCGCACGTCGTCATCGTTGCCTCGTGATCTGCCCCAAGTTTTCCGGACAGTCCCTTAGCGGCTGATTTACCCCCTGAGCTGCCCGTTCAGGTAAGCGTTATGAACCTCTAACGGGATCTGATAATCTAACCCCGAGTGCAGACGCT